>TARA_R100000365_G_scaffold3694_1_pt1 | contig 29362 bp, 20 predicted proteins | sample TARA_R100000365 | Tara Oceans TARA_R100000365 (sample SAMEA2620668) | marine metagenome | biome: marine biome (ENVO:00000447); feature: mesopelagic zone (ENVO:00000213); material: "saline water (ENVO:00002010), including plankton (ENVO:xxxxxxxx)" | depth 1000 m | reverse complement strand
AAGAAAGGAAATATTGACTAATTTTCAGTTGTGGATCTGAAAGAAACTCAATCTCAAGATCCTCCCATTTGATGAGGTCTAAATCCAGTTGACGATTGATAAGCCAAGCCATCTTGTAGTCCTTTACAGGGGATACAAGGCCCAAAACCTCAAAGTCGTACGTATGTTCAATCTGTAATTTTACCTTCTTCATTTGGGAAGAAAATGGAGCAAAACAAAGGTAGAAATAAAAATTCAACTCAACGAAAAGCCCCAAAGCTTAAAAATTTACTTGAATCATTTCTTTGCCAATTAGCTTTTAAATATATTTCTTTGCGGAGTGTTATTAACTAAACTGATCACAAAATGTCTGAAATTGCACAAAAAGTAAAAGCCATCATCGTTGACAAACTGGGCGTAGAAGAGTCTGAAGTGACTATGGAAGCAAGCTTTACCAATGACTTGGGAGCTGACTCTCTAGACACTGTAGAATTGATTATGGAATTCGAGAAAGAATTCAACATCTCTATCCCAGATGATCAGGCTGAGCAAATCGGCACGGTGGGACAGGCTGTTTCCTACCTTGAGGCTAACGTAAAATAATAACCAATAAATTCAGTCCATGAATTTAAAAAGAGTTGTTGTAACTGGTATTGGTGCCCTTACACCCATAGGCAATACTTCCGAAGAATTTTGGAAGGCTTTGTCTACGGGCGTAAGTGGTGCTGCACCAATCACCAAGTTTGACGCTTCACTTTTCAAAACCCAGTTTGCCTGCGAAATCAAAAACCTCGATCTAGATCAATTTATTGACAGAAAGGAAGCCAGAAAAATGGATCCCTTTACTCAATATGCAATGATCACTGCAGATGAGGCAATGGCAGATTCGGGATTAGATCTTGAAAAAATTGACAAATCCAGAGCGGGAGTCATTTGGGGCTCAGGAATAGGTGGATTAAAAACCTTCCAGGATGAAGTGACCGATTTTGCAAAAGGTGACGGAACTCCAAGGTTCAATCCTTTCTTTATCCCTAAAATGATCGCTGATATAAGTGCAGGTTTTATTTCCATTAAATATGGATTTAGAGGACCAAACTTTGTAACTGTTTCGGCTTGTGCTTCTGCAACCAACGCCCTAATCGATGCTTTTAACTACATCAGATTAGGAAAAGCAGATATCTTCATCTCTGGTGGATCTGAAGCAGCAGTTACCGAAGCCGGTATCGGTGGATTCAATGCTATGAAAGCCCTGTCTCAGAGAAATGATTCTCCTGAAACAGCCTCCAGACCTTTCGACAAAGACAGAGATGGCTTTGTATTAGGTGAAGGAGCTGGCGCATTGATTCTGGAAGAATACGAACATGCCAAAGCTAGAGGTGCTAAAATCTATGCTGAAATTGTAGGCGGAGGAATGTCCGCAGACGCTAATCACATTACCGCTCCACATCCAGAAGGCTTGGGAGCTCGTTCAGTGATGGAATCAGCCTTGGATGACGCCAACTTAAAGCCTGAGGATATTGATTATATCAATGTACATGGAACATCTACTCCGTTGGGAGATGTAAGTGAGACTAAAGCCATCCAAAAAGTTTTTGGAGAGCATGCTTACAAACTCAATATCAGTAGTACAAAGTCCATGACAGGTCACCTTTTAGGTGCAGCTGGTGCTATCGAAGCTATCGCATCTATCTTTGCTATCAAGCATAGTTTGATCCCTCCTACCATCAACCATTTCACGGATGATGAAACATTTGACCCGGGATTGAATTTAACTTTCAATAAGGCGCAGCAAAGAGAAGTAAATTATGCGCTGAGTAATACATTTGGATTTGGTGGACACAACTGTTCTGTCATTTTCAAAAAATATAACTGATCAGGGTTTGAAACTCTTTCAGAAACTCGGAGTACATCTTCTCTTTCTCAACAATAAAGACAAAAGGCTTGCTGCCTCGGTCAAATTAATGACCGGGAGCAAGCCTTTTAATATTTCTCTCTACCGACTCGCATTAACTCCTGCCGGATTAGGAGAGGAAACTTCCAAAGGATTCAGGATTTCCAATGAAAGACTGGAGTTTTTGGGAGATGCAGTGCTAGGTGCTGTCATCGCTGAGCATCTTTTTCAAAAATATCCCTACAGAGATGAGGGCTTTTTGACGGAAACCCGTTCAAAACTGGTAAACCGGGAAAGTCTGAATGAAACGGGAATTAAAATTGGGCTCAGAAATGTCCTGGATCAGGAAATAGGAGAAAGAAACTTTACAGGAAATAAATCTCTTTATGGAGATATGCTGGAAGCTTTCATCGGAGCCACCTATTTGGATCGGGGCTATCATTTTACCAAGTGCTTTATTCTTAAAAGAATTCTCCTCCACTTTGACTTGGAGGGAATGATCGCCACGACCACCAATTACAAGAGTAAAATCATCGAGTGGTCCCAAAAAGAAAACAAACAGCTGGAGTTTAAAGTATTGCAAGTACACGGCAATCAGCGATTCAAAGAATTTATTGTGGGACTGGAAGTAGAAGGCAAAAGTGTAGCTCAAGGAAAAGGAAGCACTAAGAAGAAAGCCGAGCAAGATGCCTCCAAAAATGCCTGTGAAGAACTGAATATCGCCACCTGATTCAAATCAATTACACATGTCTGCAATCAAAATCGGAGCAGCTCCCTTAAATCAAACACCTTTGGATTGGTCTGGCAATCTCCAAAGAATTGTTTCTGCAATCAATGAAGCTAGAGAAAAGAAGGTAGAACTTCTTTGTTTCCCTGAGCTGGCCATCACAGGCTATGGCTCTGAGGATTTATTTTTGAGCTATTGGTTTCCTATCAAAGCTCTGGATCAACTCAAAACCTTATTGCCCCATTGCAAGGGAATCACTGTTGCCATTGGGCTTCCTGTGAGAATTGAAAATAAGGTTTATAATACGATGGCTATTGTGGAGGACGGGAAACTGAAAGGTTTTGTAGCAAAGCAGTATATGGCCATAGACGGAGTTCATTACGAATTTCGCTGGTTTACCCCTTGGAAAGCTCATGAGATTATCGACCTGGATTTCTTCGGTGAAAAAATCCCTTTTGGAGATATTACTTTCCATCACAAAAACATCCACTATGGCTTTGAAATTTGTGAAGATGCCTGGAGAGGACCTATTCGACCTGGCTATAGACTTTGCGAACGAAAAGTAGATTTAATATTCAATCCAAGTGCTAGTCATTTCGCCATGGGAAAAACCCTAGAGCGGAAAGAATTGATTGAATTTAGCTCCAAGGAATTTGACTGCTATTACTGCTATGTCAACTTACTTGGAAATGAAGCTGGTCGAATGATCTTCGACGGCGAGACCATGCTGGCTAAATCCGGCAAGGTTTTGTATAGAAATCAACTCCTATCCTACCAAGATTTTCAAGTTTTGACTTTTGAAGTCAAAGAAGAAGTTCAAGAAATTGCTAGAATCCTAAGCAAGGAGGAAGAGTTTGTTCAAGCCGCCAGTTTAGGCCTCTTCGATTATTTAAGAAAAAGCAAAAGCAGGGGATTTGTACTTTCCCTATCCGGAGGCGCTGATTCCTCCACCGTTGCGGTTTTGGTTGCAGAAATGGTCAGAAGAGGAATTCAAGAATTAGGACTAGAAAACTTCTGCAAAAAAATCTCTTTTCCAATCCCTCAAAATTCAGCTTCTGCTGAAAAAGAGTTGGTAAATCAACTTCTCACTACGGCTTATCAGGGCACTAAAAATTCATCGGTTGACACGTTTAAAAGTGCTAAAGAATTGGCTGAAAGCCTAGGAGCAACCTTTTATCATTGGACCATTGATGAAGAGGTCAGCACTTACACCCAGAAAATTGAAGATGCTATTGGCAGAAAATTGACTTGGGCCGAGGATGATATCACCTTGCAGAATATTCAGGCTAGAACTCGATCTCCAATTATTTGGATGCTGGCAAATATCAATAATGCTTTGCTGCTCGCTACATCCAATAGAAGTGAAGGAGACGTAGGTTATACTACCATGGATGGTGATACCAGCGGAAGTATCTCCCCTATTGCAGCGGTAGATAAATATTTTATACTTCATTGGTTGCGCTGGGCAGAAAAAAATCTCGACAGGCCAGGATTAGCTTTAGTGAATTCTCTGCAGCCTTCAGCTGAATTAAGGCCGGCTGAAAGGACTCAAACTGATGAAAAAGATTTGATGCCTTACTCGCTGATTGTAGAAATAGAAAAACTCGCAATAAGAGACCGAAGATCACCTATGGATGTATTTCTGATTTTAAAAGAAGAGATGCAGATAGAAGATCAGATTTTGAAGGGATATATTAAAAAATTCTTTCAACTTTGGTCCAGAAACCAATGGAAAAGAGAGCGATTGGCTCCCTCCTTTCATTTGGATCAATTCAATGTAGACCCCAAAACCTGGTACAGATTTCCAATTTTATCAGGGGGATACAAAGAAGAATTAGAACAATTAGATCAACTTTGACCAAACCTAATTTATGCTCTCTTTTATCTTAAATTATGTAGTGTGGGACCCTAATCCAGCTGTTTTTGCAGGATTTGAAAGACTTCGGTGGTACAGCCTTTTGTTTGCCTTGGGCTTTATTATCTCCCAACAGTTCATGGTTTATTTCTTCAAAAAAGAAGGACATAATGAAGCTTTGGTAGATAAATTGACCATTTACATGGTGCTGGCAACAATCATTGGCGCTCGATTGGGGCATGTGCTGTTTTATGAACCCGAAAAATATTTAAGCAATCCCATAGACATCCTCAAAGTCTGGGAAGGCGGACTTGCTTCCCATGGAGCCGCTATTGCAATCCTTTTTGCACTTTGGCTTTATGCCAAAAAGACTCCTGGACAAAGTTACCTATGGGTGGTTGATCGAATTGTCATCGTAACCGCCATGACGGGTGCTTTGATTCGCTTTGGAAATTTAATGAACTCTGAAATCGGGGGTAAAGACACAGGAACGGACACCGGCATAGTGTATATGAGAGATACCGAAGAGGTTTTGGAAAGCTTGCGGGTTCCTATAGAGTCTATTGATGCCTACAAACCAGAGGATAGGCAAAATGAGCTAACTGGAAATGGTATTGTTCCTGTGAATATTGACATTGTCATCAACAAGGGGAACTTCACTAAGGAAACCTTGGAGTCTACTTTAAGAAGCGATATCAAATACGCATTGACCCAGTTTAATTCCTCCAAAAAGTATTTGGCAGAAGAAGTGGAAACTCCACTAAATCTGACTTTGACTGAGGAGTCTAACCAATATGTCGCCACAGTCAAAACATTTGGCCGAGCCAAGCACCCAACCCAGATTTATGAATCCATTTCTTATTTTATCATTTTCTTAATTTTATTAAGCATTTGGATTAAATATAAAGAGCGGGTTCCTGAAGGTTTGCTTCTTGGTTTATTCTTGATTTCTGTTTTTGGAATGCGATTCGTCTGGGAGTTTTTCAAAGAGAACCAAGTTGAATTTGAAGAGACCATGCAATTCAACATGGGGCAAATCTTGAGTATTCCACTGGTGATTGCAGGAGTACTCCTCGTTTTGAGAGCCTTGAAAAAAGGTATTCCTGCGAAAGAAAATTAAGGTACGGGATCATGTCCATGTCCTCCCCAAGGATGGCATCTGGATATGCGCTTGATCCCCATCCATCCTCCTTTGAGTGGACCATGTTTTAAAATGGCCTCTTTGGTATATTGACTGCAAGTCGGGGTAAATCTACAGCTTGTAGGAAATAAAGGAGAAATGGTGTATTGATATACCAAAACAGGGAAAATGGCAATCTTTCTGATGGCGTCTTTGAGCATGGTTCAAGCGTTTGGAGAGCTCGCTTGTTTAAACCAAAAGTATTGATTCTGAATTCCTTTTGAAACTTAAAATTTCACATATTCTTTTTCTTAGCCTTTCATGGCTAATGCTCAAGCCGGATAAAATCTTTGCTCAGGATACCTCTTTGGCACCTATGGTAGAGTATATCAACGGTTATCCCGACTCAGTGAAGGTCAATAATATTTTCATTATTGGAAATGAAAAAACTCAGAAGAATATCATTTTAAGGGAGTTGGACTTTACTACCGACTATTATTATGACTGGAATACTTTTTTGGAAATTATCCAGGCTGACCAAAAGAAAATCTACAATCTCAGACTTTTTACCTCAGTTGAAATTACGCCTTTAATGAGCGGGAATAACGAAGTGGAAGTACTCATAGCCGTCAAAGAAAGGTGGTATATCCTACCCTCTTTGATTTTTGAGTTGGCGGATAGAAACTTCTCAGAATGGTGGACCAACCAAAATCGGGACTTCTCAAGAGTTAATTTTGGGCTACGTTTATCTCATGCCAATGTAGGAGGAAGAAATGAAAAGCTTCGATTTGCCGGCCAGCTGGGTTTTACCAGAGCATTGGATGTGCTTTACAGCAAACCATATATTGATAAAAAACAAAAGCACGGGATTGCAGCTCAAGTAACATTTTTTGAGCAGAAAACTATTCCACTCAGATCCAGCAACAATAAACAAGTCTTCTTCTCCAATGAGCAAGAAGATGTTTTGAGAAAAAACTTTGGATTAGCCCTTAGATACACATACAGAAGGACTTTTTATAATTTTCACTTCTTCAATTTGGGTTATAATAATACCAGAATAGATCCCGAGGTTCTTTTACAAAACCCGAATTATTTCCAGCATAACTCTAATTCTCTTAAGTATTTATACGCCACGTACACCTTTAGACATGATAAAAGGGATAATGTAGCTTACGCCACGGATGGGGAATTATTGCAGGTTTCGGCAACCAAATACGGGATTTTTAGAACAGAAAATCTGGACGAGATTGAGGTGAATTGGACCATGAATCGATATTGGAAGCTAAATGAGAAATTTCATTTTGCGAGTGGGTTAACGGCCAACTGGTTTCTCAGTCAATCTCAGCCCTATACTCTGGTTAGGGGTATCGGTTACAACCCTAACTTCATTCGTGGATATGAACTCAATGTAATTGAGGGTCAGCAACTCTACGTGCATAAGAATAGCTTTAGATGGAAATTTATCGATTGGGAATATGATATCTCTAGCGTTGTACCTCTTGAACAATTCAGTACTATTCCTTTTACATTTTATCTCAGTGCCAATTTTGACCATGGATATGTGAAGGATAGAAACAATATCCCTGAAAATGCCTTGTTGACCAATCGATACCTGTTTGGTTACGGATTAGGTATAGACATGGTAGGGTTTTATGATGCAGTTTTGAGGTTTGAATACTCATTTAACAACAATGGAGGCGCCAATTTCTTTTTAAACTTTAAGGCTCCTTTTTAAAAAATATGGATATCCGCTTTCTTACCAGTATTGACAAAAATACGGATTATTGTCTGCTGAAAGGAACAGAATCCGGAAGCTTCGGTCTTCGGTCATCGGTCTTCCAATCTGTCAAGCAAGGAAAATAAAGCAACTGGCATGATTACGGATAATCAGATTAAAAAAAAGAATTTCCTGATTCAAACGTAAAAGTTAGAATTTTTATAACTAACTTATCATTAGATTTTCTTTCTGTACCACAGCAGTTTGGGTAAACCATTTTTAAACCCTAGCCTGAAAGAACAAGGTTTAGCTCAAAGTTTAAGGAAAAGAAAATATCTGTCTGAATTCTGTCAGAACTTTTAAAAAATAATTTCAATCCTATGAGAAAGGGATTTTTTTTCTTCTTCTTTTTCAGTTCCATACAGCTGACTTTAGCTCAAATGGATCCCTTGACCCAAGTGCATGGAGCCAGCAATCAAGCTTTGGGAAACATTCGAGTTCATCATTCTAACGTTTGGTCCATTTTCAACAATGTGGGCGCTTTGGACAGAATTTTAAGTTCAGAAATCCTTGGAGTAGGCTTTGATCACAGATATGGTTTAAAGGAACTCACGACCTTAAACCTCGCCGGAGCATTTAGATCCCAAAAGGGCACTTTCGGAATTGGGATTAGCCGGTTTGGAGGTAAATTATTTAATCAGCAAACATTTAACCTGGGGTATTCCAACACCTTGGGAATTGCCAGTATTGGAATCAAAGCCGAATGGTTTCAAACCCAAATTGAGAATTTTGGCTCGGCAGGTAGCTTATTGATTAGTTTGGGCGGGGTAGCAGAACTATCCCCCAACCTATTTCTAGGGGCTCATATCAGCAATATCAATCGAGGAAAAATCAGTCAGGATAGCGAAAGTCGCCTTCCCACAGCCGTTCAGATGGGATTGGAATACAGGCCCTTGGAAAGCTTAAGTTTATTTTTTGAAGTGGAAAAGGACATTCAAATTCAGCCAATTACTAAGCTTGGAATTGCCTACTCGCTTCAAGATTTTCTGGTCCTTCGGTCCGGAGTAAACACCAACCCCTCACGCTTATTTTTTGGTTTGGGAGTTTTACCCGGCAAAATTCAATTCGATTATTCTTATGGGCAAAATTCCGCCTTAGGAAGTACGCATCACCTTAGTTTGGGATATAAACTGAGAGACTAATGCGGGCATTTGGATTTTCTATAGTGCTGTTGTCTTTCATTTTGACTAATCCAGTTTATGGACAGGCTCCTCCACGAGCTAATTTTAACTTAGATGAATTAATCGAACGATTATTCCCGGTCCAAGATGATGATTTAGATTATGAGAGTATTTACGAGGTTCTTTTTCAGCTTTACCAAAACCCCATTGATATCAACAAAGCAGATATGGAAACCTTACAGTCCACATTTCTGCTTAACCCTCTTCAAATCAATGAATTTCTCCAATACCGAGCTGAGATGGGTCCTTTTTTATCACTTTATGAATTGCAAGCGATTCCGGGATTTGATCAGGCAAACATAGAATCATTGCTTCCTTTTCTGACCTTGAATCCTTCTATCAAACGGGAAAAATCCTTTTGGAAAAGAGTCTCTGAAGAAGAACAAGCCTATCTGATTTTCAGAACTCGCAGAGTTTGGGAAACCAGGAGAGGATTTACAGCCCCTGATACCAGCTCAACAGGAAGAATAAGCACTCGCTATTTGGGCGACCCTAATGATATTTATTTACGATGGAGAATTCAGCATGCCAAAGATTTCAGCATGGGAATGACATTGGATAAAGACCCTGGCGAAAAATTCACCTGGGATCCCAAAACCGCCCGATATGGATTCAATTTTCTTTCTTTTCACTTAACCAGATATCAAGTGGGAAAATGGAAAACCATTTCTCTGGGAGATTTTCAGGCTTCATTTGGACAGGGATTAGTATTTGGAGCCGGATATTCCCTGGGAAAGGGAGCGGAGACGGTGCCCACTGTAAGAAGAAGTTCAGTAGGCATAATCCCTTACACTGCAGCACTTGAGTTTGGATTTTTCAGGGGAATTGGATCTACCTATACTCATAAGAACTGGGAATTCAGCTTCATTGGATCCTTTGCTCCCAAAGACGGAAGATTGGCAGAATCACTTGATAGTTTAAATCGGGAGGAATTCAGGATCAGTTCTTTCAATCAAAGTGGCCTACATCGCACCCCAAGCGAGCTTTCTACAAAAAATCAATTTAAAGAGCTCAGTTTAGGAGGAAATATCCAATTGAAAGTCCCTAATAAAAGACTGAACTCCGGAGTCAACTTCTTACATACCTCCTTCGATAATGAATGGATAAGAGATCCAAAACCCTACAATCAATTTGAGTTTGCCGGAAAAAGCAATCAAGTTGGAAGCGTCTATCTCAATTACAATTGGAGAAATTTTTTCCTTTTTGGAGAGACTGCCTATTCCAGTTCAGGTGGAAACGGTACGGTCTTAGGGTTTATCAGCAGCCTGAGCAATCGTTTGGACTTTTCTTTTTTATGGAGAAATTACGATCGAAACTTCCACAGCTTTTATGGCAATGCATTTTCCGAAAATACCAGGCCTATCAATGAGCGTGGAACCTATTTAGGTTTAGAATTCCGTCCCAACAAAGTATGGAAGATCAATGCTTATTATGATTTATTCAAATTTCCTTGGCTGAAATACAGAGTGTATGCACCTTCAGCAGGTCATGAGTGGCTTGCAAGAATTACTTATAGACCCACTAGGACACTCACGACATTAATTCAATTCAGGGAGGAACAAAAAGATAGAAATGCATCTGACTCCGGAGAGCCTAATCTCCCTTATCTTGTGCTGCCTATCAAAAGATCGAATGGCATCCTAAGCTTGGAGTATCAACTGAGCAAGGAGGTTTTTATTCGTTCTCGCATACTTTGGTCACAAGTACAGATGGATCGTCTCAGAAGTAATGGCTTTCTTATTCTTCAGGATTTTAAATGGGATAAAAACAGATGGAAATTTACTGCCCGCTATTCGCTTTTTGACACTGATGATTATGATAGCAGGTTGTTTGCGTTTGAAAATAATGTGCTTTGGACTTTTTCAATTCCAGCTTTTTTTGGACAAGGACAGCGAAGTTATTTAGTAAGCGAGTATACCGTAAACTCTCAAATTAGACTGTATTTAAGGATAGCACGAACAAGCTATACTGACCGTGAAAGAATAGGCTCTGGACTCCAAACTATTGAAGGATCCACACTTACCGAAAGTAGTTTTTTGATCCGGTATTTATTTCACAGGTAATTTTCCATCAATGGCTGAAAGAAGCCATCCTTTTTTGATAATTTGAGGGCTAAGTTTGAATCTGTTATAGCCACTTCATTTGGAAGTTTTTAACAATTGGAATCCACTATTGAATCGGTTATCACAGCAGATAATTCAAAGAAAAAAATAAACTCTAATCACGTGAAAAGATTACTGACCACCACCCTAATTCTATTACTCCTTGTTTTTCAAATTCAGGCACAAAATCTTGATTTGGGAAAACTCTCCAAAAAAGACGGCTTTGTCACCTTCTATCTAGATGAAGAAAAAGGAAAAATTTACCTGGAAATAGACAAACTTGATCACGAATTTCTTTATGTAAGTTCTCTCACAGCAGGTGTAGGATCAAACGACCTGGGATTGGATCGCGGTCAGTTGGGAGACACCAGAATCGTAGAATTCAGAAGATCAGGAAATAAGGTTCTCTTGGTTCATAAAAACTATGATTACCGAGCTTATTCAGATAATCCTTATGAGGTCAAATCCATTCAGGATGCATTTGCCGAATCCGTTTTATGGGGATTTGAAATCAGCCAAAAAAATGGAGATAAGCTAATTGTAGATGCTACCTCCTTTTACATGCAGGATACCCATGGAGTGGCAGACAGGCTTAATCAAAGAAGACAGGGAAGTTATAAAGCAGACGCTTCCCGATCTGCATTGTACTTTCCTATGACCAAAAACTTCCCGAAAAACACGGAAGTTGAAGCCATAATAACCCTCACAGGAAATGCTACTGGAGCCTTGATAAGATCAGTTACTCCTAGTCCAGATGCAGTTACCGTTAGACAAAGACACTCATTCATTGAGTTGCCTGATGATCAATACGAGCCAAGAGAATTTGATCCAAGAGCCGGATTCTTTTCCATCAGCTACATGGATTTCACGACTCCAATTTCAGAGCCTATCGTTAAGCGTTTTATATCCAGACATAGATTAGAAAAGAAAGACCCGAAAGCAGCGGTTTCAGAGGCAGTTGAGCCGATTGTGTATTATTTGGATCGTGGTACACCTGAGCCTGTGGCATCTGCCTTGATCGAAGGCGGAAATTGGTGGAATCAAGCCTTTGAAGCAGCGGGATTTAAAAATGCCTTTAGAGTTGAATTGGCGCCTGAAGGAATGGACTTGATGGATGTAAGGTACAATGTGATTCAGTGGGTGCATAGATCTACCCGTGGCTGGTCATATGGTAGTAGCGTCAGAGATCCTAGAACAGGCGAAATCATCAAAGGTCATGTTTCTTTGGGTTCACTTCGTGTAAGACAGGATTATTTGATTGCTCAAGGTTTACTTCAGCCCTTTGAAGATGGAAAACCTGCCGATCCAAAAATGCTGGAAATGGCACTTGCAAGATTAAGACAATTATCTGCCCATGAAATTGGACATACTATTGGTTTGGCTCACAGCTACGCGACCTCCGCAGTAGGTAGGGTTTCAGTAATGGATTACCCCTATCCTTTAATTACTCAAAACGCTCAGGGTGAATTGGACCTGAGCAATGCTTATGATGATAAAATAGGGGCATGGGACAAGTGGGCAATAACCTATGGGTATGGATATCCTTCTCAAGGTCAGACTGAAGAGACATTTTTGAAAAACACCTTGGAAAAAACTTATGCTGAGGGGTACGAATTTATTACTGACTCTGATTCTAGGGACCCAAGTGGAGCCCATCCACGGTCGCATTTATGGGATAATGGCGAGTCTGCTCCCAAAGAATTGATGCGAATGCTAGGCATCCGATCCAATAAACTCAAAACCTTTGGTTTAAATGCCATTCCTGATGGTACGCCGGAAGCTTTACTTGAAGAAGTTTTGGTACCTCTTTATCTCATGCACAGATATCAAGTTGAAGCCACCAGCAAGTTGATTGGAGGTTTGGATTACACATACAAAGTCAAAGGCGATAATCAAAAAAGACATCAGTGGATTACAAAAGATGCTCAGATGGAAGCATTAAATGCATTGCTATATACCATTTCCCCAGATCAGTTGGAAATCCCAGGTGATATCCTTTCTCTAATTCCACCAAGACCCTATGGTTATGGGAAAACTAGAGAAACATTTGTTTCAAGAACTGGACCTGTTTTCGATCCGATAGCTCCAGCTGAAAGCGTTGTAGATTTAACTTTCAGCTTCCTTTTCGAATCCGGCAGAGCTAACCGCATTTACCTACAGGGCTTACAAAGCACTAATCTTCCCGGGTTTTCACAGGTTTTGGATCAAATCTCAGATCAGGTATTTACAGCAAATTTACCGGCAGGTTTGAAAGGCGAAATCAAACTGATGACAGAGTCCAAATTGGTAGATCAGCTTATCTCCTTGGCTAAAAACAAAGAAGTTTCCAACACAGTAAGAGCATTAGTGAGATCAAAATTAGGCACGCTTTCCAGTGGGAATGCTAAGCTTACTGCTAGAAGCGGCAGTCCATTATTGGCAGCTCACTCTAAATATCTGGAAGATAAAATTTCAGCATTTCTAGAATTGCCTGAAGAACTCACAGTTCAGGAAAGTCTTAAAGTTCCAGACGGAGCACCAATCGGCTCAGATATCATGAGCTGTGATATGGATTATTAAATCTTCCCTTGGGGCTGTCTCGAAAGTGATTTTGTCACATTGAGCGAAGTCGAAATGTTGGCCATTATGGTAGAAACGGCCTTCGACTCAGATCAGACTGACATTAGAACGAATATGAGACAGCCCCTTTTCTTTTTCATTTTTTCTTCTTTCGTTTATCGATCCGGCACAATTAAGTAACTTAGAGTTTGCTTTTAAAAACCTGAGTTTGGAGGAACCAAAGAATCAGGAGACTGTTATTTACCCGAATAAAAATCTAAAAAATGAGTAACCCACTTTTGAGAGAGTTCAATACTCCATTTGATACAGCACCCTTTGATAAAATTAAAACTGAACACTTTATGCCGGCGATCCAGGAAGGAATCCGTCTGGCTAAAGAAGAAATCGAGTCCATTAAGTCTCAAGCCTTGCCAACTTTTGAAAATACTATTGAAGCACTCGACCTAGCAGGCAAAAAATTGGGGATTATTTCGGGAATTTTCTTTAATCTCAACTCAGCTGAGACCTCGGATGAAATCCAAAAATTGGCAAGAGAAATATCTCCTCTCCTAACTCAGCACAGCAATGATATTCTTTTAGACAAGGATTTATTTCTGAGAGTTCAGCAAATTTTCAAGCAACAGGATGAACTCAAACTTAGCCCTGAACAAAAAACTTTACTGGAGAAAACATATAAGGCATTTGTACGAAACGGTGCCAATCTATCTGATGAAGATGCAGATAAACTGAGAAAAATTGACCAGGAATTGGCCCAATTATCTCTGCAGTTTGGAGAAAATGTATTGGCAGAAACCAACAAGTTTGTACACTTTGTATCTGAAGAATCTGAAGTAGAGGGACTTCCAGAAAGTATCAAAGAGGCTGCAGCACAGACAGCTGAAGAAAAAGGGAAAGCTGGACAATGGGCATTTACTTTGGACTACCCTTCCTACATCCCTGCCATGACCTATCTGAAAAACAGGGAGTTGAGAAAAAAACTTTTCATCGCATATAATACCAAGTCTTCTAAGGGCGATGAACTTGACAATCAGGAGACGATCAAAAAAATCCTAAATCTCCGTCATCAAAGAGCTCATTTGCTGGGTTATTCTTCACATTCTCATTTTGTATTGGAGGAGCGTATGGCCAAAAGTCCAAAGGCAGTGATGGATTTTTTGGAGAACTTACTGGTTCAGGCGAAGCCAAAGGCTGAAGAGGAACTAGAGGAGCTCAGCAAGTTTGCAAATGATCTGGATGGTTTGGAAAGATTGGAAAAATGGGACTTCGCCTATTATTCCGAACTTTTGAAAAAGGAAAAATATGAATTGGACGATGAGCTCCTTCGCCCATATTTCCAGTTGGAAAATGTCATTGATGGAGTTTTTCAAACTGCCGGAAAACTATACGGTCTTAAATTCAAAGCCAATCAAGAAATTCCAGTTTACCATAAAGACGTCACAGCCTACGAGGTCCAGGATCTTCAAGGCAATCATATTTCCGTTTTTTATGCGGATTTCTTCCCAAGACCTGGAAAGAGAAACGGGGCATGGATGACCAGCTACAAGGGGCAATTCAAGTTAGAAGGGAAAGACCAAAGACCTCATGTGTCCATAGTCTGCAATTTCACCAAACCTACTAAGAGTAAGCCAAGCCTTTTAACTTTCAATGAGGTCACTACCCTTTTCCATGAATTTGGACATGCTTTGCATGGAATGCTTGCAAATAGTAAGTATGAGTCCTTATCGGGAACTAGTGTGTTTTGGGATTTTGTTGAGCTTCCATCTCAGATTTTCGAAAACTGGTGCTATGAAAAAGAGTGTTTGGATTTGTTTGCCAAGCATTATGAAACCGGAGAAAAAATCCCTGAAGATTTGATCGAAAGAATCAAAAAAGCTTCAAACTACTTACAAGGCTATCAAACGGTAAGACAGATCAGTTTTGGGCTTTTGGACATGGCCTATCATAGCCAGGATCCTTCTCAGATTGAGGATATTTTTGATTTTGAGAAAGAGGTAATGAAAAAAACAGAATTGCTTCCATCTGTTCCGAATACTTTGATGAGCACTGCATTTTCACACATATTCCAGGGAGGCTATTCATCTGGCTATTACAGTTATAAATGGGCCGAAGTATTGGATGCCGATGCATTTGAGCTATTTCAGGAAAAAGGAGTTTTTGATGAGGAAACGGCCAAATCATTCCAAAAGAATATTTTAGCAGCTGGAGGAACCGAGCATCCTTCAATTTTATACAAAAGATTCAGAGGAAGAGACCCACAGCCGGATGCTTTGATGCGGAGAGCTGGGTTAGTGAAAAAGCAGTAGTTCTTAATTTTATTAAACAGAGAAATACGATTTAAATGAGCATCAAGAAGCTTGAAATTCCGACTTATCTGAGTGCTTTATCCGTGATGGTCTTCATCATCGTATTGACCTTCTTTTTGATTGTCGGAAAAAGCCTTTTGATCCCTCTTTTTCTAGGTGGGTTCTTCGCAATCCTTTTTACTCCTTTCAGCAATTGGATGGAGAGTAAGAAAGTACCGAAAATTCTATCTTCGGTCATCTCTCTATTATGCATGACCTTAATTGTGGGAGGTCTTTTATCATTTATTGTTGGGAATGTGGCCTCATTTACCAGTGACTTCGATGATGTCACGAGTAAAATAAATACCTATGCCCAGCGAATAGACGAGTGGACCCAATCCACTTTTCAAATGGACTATGAGATAAGAAATAAAGCCAATACGGATTATCTCAAAGGAGTACTTAAAGAAAATAGCTCTAGCATTTCAGATTTCGCCATGAAAACTGTGGGATCTCTTTCGGGATTGGTTCTTATACCAGTTTTCATGTTCTTTTTTCTGCTGTATAGGCATCATTTGACTCAAATGATGATCATGATCTATAGAGATAGGGATCCCAACTTGGTTAAAATGCGAATTACCAGTCTAAGAAAGGTCATTCTACACTATATCGTCGGCGTGGGAAAAGTCATGATCATCTTGGCTATTCTGAATATTTCGGCCTACTCAGCATTGGGAATCAAACATGCAATCTTCTTCGGTGTACTAGGGGCATTATTGAATATCATACCCTATGTAGGCCCCTTTTTCGGAGTTCTCCTGCCCGTTATTTATTCCTTTTTGACAAAGGACAGTTTGTTTTATCCGGTTGCTGTGATTGTTTGTTACCAAATTATTCAAATGCTGGAGGGCAACTTTCTAACTCCAAAAATTGTAGGAGGAAATGTTAACCTCAATGCCTTCATCACTTTTTTGGGTTTATTAATTGGTGGAACAATTTGGGGAGTTGCTGGTATGATATTGGTAATTCCTGCAATGGCGATCTTACGTGAAATATTTGATTTGAGCGAAACGACCAAGCCATTTGCTTACCTCATGGGTGAGGAAAAAGAAAAGACAGAAGAAAATGAAAAGCCTGAAGCTGAAAATGAAAGTTCAGAATAACATACTAACCCTAATTTTGATCCTTTTTTTAATTGGTTGCGATTCTGATGAAGACAGAAAGGGTCGCTTCCTTTTGAAAGGGAATGAAAAATTGGAAGAAAATGATCCTAAATCAGCTTTAGGATTTTACCAGGAAGCATTGGATATTGATTCCACTTATGCAGATGCCTGGTTCAATAAGGCAGTGGCTCATTTACAATTAAACCAGCTGGAAGAGGCTATTGCAGATTTTTCCCAAGCCATCAGATACAAAAACAATTATGTGGACGCTTACTTCCAAAGAGGACTGAGTTATTTGGATAATGGAGAATTTTACAAAGCCCGAACCGATGCCGAATGGATGACTACAAACAACTCGGATAATTGGCAAGGCTTCTTTTTAAGTGGCTTGGTAGCAGAAAAACTGGAGGATTATGAACTTGCTCTCAATTCTTTTCAAAAAGCATTGGAGCTTAATCCTGAAAATTCAGATCTATTAGTCAACCAGGCTACGATTTATTATTACCAAGATGAGTATGCTAAAGCTTCAGAATTATTGGATAAAGCGGAGCAGATAAATCCAAATGAACCTAATCTTCACAATCTAAGGTCTATGATTTCCTTTGATGAAGGAAATTATCAGTTGGCCTTAAATGCTGTAGAAAAAGCGATAAGCCTCAACAATAGAGAAGCCTATTATTATAACAATAAAGGATTATACCTTCTATTCTTAGGAAATAAAGAGGAAGCCTTGGACCTAATCAATCAAAGTCTTCAGATGAATTCTAATAATCCTTTTGCTTTGAGAAATAAGGGGATTTATTATGTTATGACAGGAGATAAAATATCTGCTTTGTCGTATTTGAAAGAATTGTATGAAGATTATCCTGAGATGGATTTACTAGAAGAATACTATCAAAAAGCGCTAGAACTTTAATTTTTCTCAGAAATTACTTCCTTGATTTTCTTGAGGAGTTCAGCTGCGTCGATTGGCTTTGCTACAAACCCGTCGAAGCCACATTCTTCTATTTTCTCCATGATTTCCAGTTTGGCTGCAGCTGTTAAAGCTATGACGGGAGTATCAATATTTTTCTTAATCTCTTGAGTGGCTTCAAAGCCGTCCATAACTGGCATTTGAATATCCATCAAAATACAATCGTATTGATGATCTTTCAGGATCTCAACAGCCTGAGCTCCATCTCCCACTCTATCAAAAGTATACCCCCACTTCTTGATGATTTTCCCCAATACCAAAGCATTGACATCGTTATCCTCTGCCATCAACAAATGAAGCTTTGAAAAGTCCTGAGTTGAACCTGTAACAGGCTTCTCCACTTGAACTTCCTGATCAGAAACTTCAAGGTCTAGTTCAAAGAAAAATCGGGAGCCCTTACCTACTTCAGATTCCAAAGCAATGGTGCTTCCCATCAGATTTAATAATTTTCTGGTAATAGAGAGTCCTAGGCCAGTTCCTCCGTATTTGGTGCTGAAAGTTGGCTTTACCTGATCGAAATCGTTGAAAATCTTCGTTTGATTTTCAGGTGCGATTCCGATTCCCGTATCTTTTACTTCAAAATATACTTTGGCTCTGCCACTCTTTAAATCCTGAAGCTTGATGCTGACATCCACATTTCCTTCATGAGTAAACTTGAGAGCATTGGTTATCAAGTTATTCATGATTTGAGAGAGTCTGGTTTTATCGCCATTTACCCTCATGTCCAAACCTTCGGAGAGATGGAGTTGCAAATCATTTTTACTATCTCTCGCATGGAAAGACAAGCCTTTCATCACCTGCTCCACCAAATTTCTCAAATTGAAAGGTGCTTTTTCGATAGTCAGTTTGCCTGCTTCGATTTTTTGGAAATCAAGCAAATCATTGATCATGATGATCAGATTCTCAACAGCAAAGTTAATCGTATTTAAAGCACTCTTCTGGGAGGTATTCGGATTTTCCTGCAATAAGGAATAAACGGATCCTGAAATCGCATTCAATGGTGTTCTCAACTCATGGCTGATCATAGACAGGAAGTCAGACTTGATTTGACTGGCTTTTTCCGCTGTTCTTCTCGCTTCGTCGAGCTTGGACTCAAATTCTTTTTGTTGGCTGATATCTGTTAAATAACCATACCAGACCATATCTCCATTTTCCAGTGCCTGAGGCCTTGCTGCGCCTAATACCCAGCGGTAACCTTCGGAATCAGAATTATTCTTTACCCTAAATTGACATTGCCACGGCTCTCCTTTTCTAGCAGATGCAACCGAAGTCATGATCACCTGTGGCAAATCATTGGGATGCACTCTGGAAATAGCTCCTGAAATGTCTTCAAACTTTTCAATTTCAGTCTGAGTAAGTCCTAAAACCGAAGCAATTCCTCTGGAAAGGAATGAGAAGCTCATTTTTCCGTTTTGATCCAAAACCAATTGGTAAAGACCTCCTGGAACTTGCTCAGTCAAATTCATTAAGAAATCACTGCTTTCCTCCAAGGTCTTTTCAAGTGTCACCTTTTCGGAAATATTTCTTAATGAAAGAACTACAAAGCTTTCCTCTTTCTCTTGCAAAGACTTAGCGGCTACCTCTAAAGTGAGTTGCTTGCCCAAATTACTAATCAGTAATGTGGAGAATCGTCTGGAACCTTCCTCGTTTGCTGGTATATCAATCCAGTCTTTCCACTCATCACTCTCTTCAAAAAGTACATTGAGATCACTCAAATGCTCAAATTCCCTGTTCTCTTCTACTCCCAAAAGTTTTTTCGCCTCTTCATTGCAGAGGTAGATTTCCCCACCCGGTCGAGCTACAAGCATCGGGTCTGGGGAGCTTAAAAGAATATTTTTGAGCAGTTCTCCTGATCTCTCAATATTTTTCTTTTCAGAAAGATCAGATAATACGCCCAACCAAAAACCTGTTCCCTGAATGGCATCGTGGTATTCCGCCACAACCCCCAATTCAGATTCAAGTAATTCAAATTCCAACTTTTTCTCGCTCCTTTTATCGGTCAGTTTCTCTGAAAAGGAATTTTCAAAATTGACTTTTAGATCCTCCTGCTTTTCAAAAATTAGGTTGGCAACCGCATCGTATTCAAATGAAGAGCTCTCGGGATCAAAAGACCATGTAGCTACTCTAGCTAATTCCGAACCTTTTTTTCTAAGCTGATTGAGTCTTTTTGTTTTTACAGATTCACTGTAAAACTCAGTTTTATCCCTCCCTATTAAATAAAAATATTCAGCCGTAAACTGGACTGAAAACTCTAAATACTTATATGAACCATCTTTACATTTTACCCGTGATTCAAAGAAACCAAGTTCATCCTGCTTTCGCTTACTCTTCCAAAATGATCTGATTTTTTCTAAATCCTCTTCATGCAGATAGGGACATAGACTGGTATTCATCAATTCGGCTGGATCATATCCCAGAATTGGTTTAACTGCAGCATTAAGATAAGTCAGGAAATCATGCTGCCCGATAGCGATTAGATCTAGTCCATTTTTGAAAAACTGCTGAATCTCCCGCTTTCCTGGCAGCCCATGAGTTTTTACTTCCTTTCCTTTATAAAACAAAAAGTAATTAGAAGAACTTTCCTGCGGAAGCTCAAGTCGGAAAGAATAATCCTTATCACCATGGGTAAGAATCAGTTCTTCTTTAAAAATGTATGCATTGATATCTAATCCTAAGCCTACAAGATTTCTTTCTTTGAGACTTTCTCCAATAAATTCCTCGAAGGATTCATTGGCATAAAAGATATTGTACGGATAGGTATCATCAGCCAAAAACACCATTTCCGAAGACTCGTAAATGATCTTTTTAAAAGTACTGTTGATACCCCTTTCCTGCATTTGTTTAGGTTTTTGATTGAATTGAAGTCCTACTTTTTTATTCCTAGAATCATCCAATTCATATTCATAGGGTAAACATACAGCAATTTGTATTTCATAGCAAGCATTTTACTTTTCAAACCCAAAAAAATGTTTTAAAAATTATAGAAATAGCCAATTTTTGCCCATAAGCGGGTTCTGAAGCCTTCTTGGAAAAATCCATCTGTTCTATAATCGATACTATATTCAAGTTTTTGCTCTTCATTGATCAATTTTCCTAAGGTAAACACTAGTCTATTTTCCAATTCAAACTCCCCATCCTGCAAACTGAAAATCGGTTCATTGGAGAGTACCAGATAATTTTCGCCCGGATCTAGGGTTTTTCCATCCAAAGGAATATCCAATGCCACTCTATATCTCAACCTCCACTCTAAAGACTCTCCTCGTGTAGTAGTTTGATCCGTCCGAATTCTGTGAGCTATTCTCAAAGATCTTAAACGCTGGAGAAAAGCCATCTGCTGAATAATCCTATTGGCATTTGCACCGTCCTGAATTCTATGAAAAGCACCGATAGCCAAATTGATCACAGGACTTGCTTGCCAACTATAAAAACCCATCAAATCAGTACGGTAATGTCTTACATCCCATTGCTCCCCTTCTCTAGCTGTGTTTCTAAAAAAGGTTTCCTGATTCTCAATCTTAAAATTGACCTTCTTCCCATTCGAAAGACTTTTGGTAACCGCAGCCTCCGGAAAGAATCCAAAGAAAAAAACTTGCTCCTGAGCAAATAGTTTTCCTAAAAACGAAAAAAACAAGAATAAAACGAGAATATACTTTTTGAGAAATAAATTCAAACTCAAACTTCCTCTTGCTATCTTCCTTTTAGAAAAATGGAAAGTCTTATTATTTACAAGTTCTAATTTGGAGACTCTAAAAACTGTCTCAATCACCTCTCCTTTCATCAAAAAATCAGGTTATCCATAATCCTAACTACTACTACCCGCTTGGAAATAAATTTCCCTTGAGCATCAAAGGTAGCCTCCCATATTTGCTCAACACCATCCTTTTCCTTGCCTATATATTCTATCTCATATCGCTCCAGAATATTCTCCACTTCATTCTCATCAAAAAAATCCTCCAAATCATCTGGGTCACCTGAATACTGCCTTTGGATTTTTATCAATTTGAAATCACTGTAGGTTTCCTCCCAGTAAGCAGTAAGGTTTTTTTGAACTTCTGGAAGAATTTCATCCAAAGGCATTTCAATTTCCACGTCCTGAATGATTCCTAAAGAGTCGAACTCCACACTGAAATACCTGCCGTCCTTAAAGAATTTGGCTTCAAAGGAATATCCTGACTCAAAAAACTCTTGATACCATTTAGGCTTTTTTATTTCTTCAAATGCATCATAAAGCCATTCAATTGCAGCTTTAGGAACTTCTTTTTCGTCAACTCTTTTTTCCCTTTCTATTTTCTCCTGTGAAAAACCTAGAACAGGAATCAGACAAACAAAGACTAAAATTAGCTTTCTCACATTATGCATGCTCTAAAAATAAAAAAAACCGTGGTCTTAATAACCACGGTTTCTATAATTAGGGTTGAAAGGAAATTATAAACCAGCTTTGATTAAGTTCAATGCAGATCCGGCCTTGAACCATTCAATCTGTCCTTCATTATAGGTATGGTTTACTTCAATTGTGTCTGAAGAACCATCTGCATGGTGTAAAACAACCTGAAGAGACTTTCCTGGAGCGAATGATTCCAATCCAAGAATATCGATAGAATCATCCTCCAATACTTTATCATAATCGGCAGCATTCGCAAAAGTCAAGGCCAACATACCTTGCTTTTTCAAGTTGGTTTCGTGAATTCTGGCGAAAGATTTCACCAAAATCGCTCTCACCCCCAAGAATCTTGGCTCCATTGCCGCATGCTCTCTGGATGAACCTTCACCGTAGTTTTCGTCTCCGACTACGACAGTTCCTATTCCATGCTGCTTATAATGTCTTTGGGTTGCTGGAACTTCTCCATATTCCCCAGTCAATTGATTTTTTACCTTGTTGGTAGAATCATTGAAAGCATTGACTGCACCGATCAACATGTTATTGGAGATATTGTCCAAGTGACCTCTGAATCTCAACCAAGGACCTGCCATGGAAATATGGTCAGTAGTACATTTTCCTTTTGCCTTAATCAAAAGCTTCAAGCCTTTCAGGTCTGTACCTTCCCAAGCTGGGAAAGATTCCAAAAGTTGCAATCTTTCTGAAGTTGGAGAAACAATCACATCTACTTTGGAACCATCTTCTGCAGGAGTTTGATAGCCCGCATCTTCTACCGCAAAGCCTTTGGTTGGTAATTCCAATCCTTTAGGCTCATCCAGTTTCACTGATTTTCCTTCTTCATTAACCAAAGTATCGGTCAGCGGATTGAAGGTCAAATCACCGGCAATTGCCAAGGCTGTTACGATTTCAGGAGAAGCCACAAATGCGTGAGTATTTGGATTTCCGTCAGCTCGCTTCGCAAAGTTTCTGTTGAAAGAAGTGATAATGGAGTTTTTCTCCTGCTTTTCAGCACCATGTCTTGCCCACTGTCCGATGCACGGACCACAAGCATTTGCTAAAACTACTCCTCCCATTTTTCCAAATGTATCCAAGAAACCATCTCTATCAACGGTGTATCTTACCTGCTCAGAGCCTGGTGTGATGGTGTATTCAGATTTGGCAACCAACTTCTTGTCCACAGCTTGCTGTGCCAATGAAGCAGCACGGGAAATATCTTCATAAGAAGAGTTGGTACAAGAACCGATCAAGCCAACCTCCAATTTTGCTGGCCAACCGTTTTCCTTAACTGCAGCTGCGAATTTAGAAATAGGCCAAGCCAAGTCCGGAGTGAATGGTCCGTTGACATGAGGCTCCAATTCAGAAAGGTTGATTTCAATCACCTGATCGAAGTACTGCTCAGGATTTGCATATACCTCATCATCTCCTGTTAAGTGAGCTGCAATGCCATTAGCCAACTCAGCGATATCAGCTCTGCCAGTTCCCTGAAGGTAAGCGGCAGACTTCTCATCATAACCGAAAATAGAGGTGGTAGCACCAATTTCAGCTCCCATGTTACAGATGGTTCCTTTACCAGTAGCAGAAAGAGATCTAGCACCTTCACCGAAATATTCTACAATTGCTCCGGTCCCTCCTTTTACAGTAAGAATACCTGCAACTTTCAAAATAACATCTTTGGCTGAAGTCCATCCAGACATTTTCCCGGTCAACTTCACACCGATCAGCTTTGGAAACTTCAGTTCCCAAGGCAAGCCTGCCATTACATCACAAGCATCAGCACCACCTACACCGATGGCAACCATTCCCAAACCACCTGCATTTGGAGTATGAGAATCTGTTCCAATCATCATTCCACCAGGAAAAGCATAATTCTCCAATACTACTTGGTGAATAATTCCAGCTCCCGGTTTCCAGAATCCAATTCCGTATTTATTGGAAACTGAAGCTAAAAAGTCGTAAACCTCTCGGTTTTTATCTTTTGCTTTATTCAAATCTTTTTCCGCACCAACTTCTGCCTGAATCAAGTGATCACAGTGAACAGTAGAAGGAACAGCCACCTGATCTCTTCCGGCTTGCATGAATTGCAAAAGTGCCATCTGAGCGGTAGCATCTTGCATGGCAACACGATCCGGCTTAAAATCCACGTAGGATTTTCCTCTTTCGTATGCCTGTGAAGGGGTACCCTCACTTAAGTGTGAATACAAAATCTTCTCTGTCAGGGTAAGTGGCCTACCAACTGCCTTACGGGCAGCAGCTATTCTTTCAGGATAGCGGGCATACACTTCCTTGATCATTTCAATATCAAAAGCCATTGTATTGGATTTAGGTGTGTAAAAGGTTCAAAATTTTCGGTGCAAATATAGGAACTTCAAGCTGAAAAAGATAACCAGACAAAACGTCAAAACAGGGGTTCATCCTTATTTAAAACCATTTTAGACTAGAGTAGCTTCTTTAGAAGAAAAAGTAGACAGAAAAGGCCAAAAAGAGCGTTCCCATCAAAAACAGCCAAGAGGTATACCTGAGTAAATCTCTGGCATTTAAACCGGTAATCGCCAAAAGCGGTAAGGCCCAAAATGGTTGCAAAAGATTACTGATTTGATCTCCGTAAGAAAATACCATGATTAATTTTCCGGAATCTAATCCCAAGGACTTACCAACCTCCATGATTACAGGTCCCTGTACTGCCCACTGACCTCCTCCAGATGGCACCAATAAATTCACAATCGCAGCAGAGAATAAAGTCAATACTGGAAAAAAGGACTGGCTGGTGGTTTCCAGAAAGAAAAGCGAAACAGATTCCAATAATCCAGAATATGTCACCAAACCCAAAATCCCCGCATAGAATGGAAACTGAATGAAAATATCTACCGAACTCTTGATTCCTTCCGTAGTTGCTTCAGTAAAACTTTGAAGATTTTTATACAGGAATAGTGTAATTCCAAAAAGGAGAAAATTCACCAAGTTTAAATTCAGAAAACCTAGTCCTAAAGCATCCAATTTTAAAAACTGTAAGCCAAAAACAAGAAGAATCAAAAGCCCTGTCCACCTAGCCAAATTCCCAATTTCACCTTGAGAAATTGGTCTAAGTGGATGGCTATAAGTGGGTTTATGATAGGGATAATCTTTGCGGGAAAGAAAAATCAAGGTCACTAAGAAAACCAAGATTAATCCGCCTGTCATTGTCACATTGAAACTGGTAAAAAGTGTTTCTGATACTGAAACAGTACCAATTTGATTGGCTAAAAAATGTCCTTCTTCAGCGACTTTTAAAGGTGCGGAAGCTGAAAGCCCTCCATGCCAAACTGCCATTCCCAAATACCCGGAAGCTCCTAATAATGCTGGATTGATTTTAATCCCTTTATCTTCCATGGCCAAATAAACAAACCTTGCCAATAATGCTCCAATGATCAATCCAAAGCCCCAGTTTAAAAGTCCCGCTACCATGGTGATAGAGGCAGTGAACAAGATTGCATAGAGAGGGCTGGAAGGGATCTTCGAAATCTTTCTCAAATAAGCATGGATAGGTTTAAAAATAGCTATGGCATAGCCAAAAACTAAAATCATCATCATCTGCATGGTGAAATCCAATAAACTGAAAAAGCCATCTTTCCAGAAATTCAGGGATTGTAAGATGCTATCCCCTGCTGATTGCCCCTCTCCTATCAAATTGAAAACAGCTATCAGGAAGCAGAAAAGGCTTAAGGCCAAAACAATGCTAAAAGGTGAAATAATTGAGGCTTGATTTTTTTCTGATTTCAAAGATTTTGAGTTTATTAGTTAGACCGGTAAAGTAGCATCTTTTGAGTACTCACCCAAAATTTAAAATACTGCTACCTCAATTCGCTGAATGCAAAAATAAATGGAATTTATCCACAACGCATTTTCAATCTCATTAATCATTTCCAGTCTTCTGGTAGGTGGGCTTTCAATATACATCGCTTTTAAACTAAGTGATTCAACCAGGTGGATGGCTCTGACCATGTTTTTAATGACTATCTGGGGATTTTTCTACGGATTAGAGCTGGCAAGCAACAGTTTGGATCAAATGATCAATCTAATTTATCTTGAATATATTGGCATATCGTTCATCCCTGCCTCCTGGATAGTATTTTCTTTGATTTATACCGGGTATAAAAAATGGTTGAGACCCCTAATTCTCATTCCGGTTTTTTTAATACCTGTTACCACATTTTTGATGGTATTGACCAATGGTCACCATCATCTACACTACAGCTCAGTCGGTATTTCTAATTCCGGCCCCTTTCCTTTGTTGGAATTGGAAGTTGGGCCTTGGTATTTAGTACATACCTTTTATTCGTATATTGCTTTTCTTTTGGGTACTTTAATCTTGTGGGGAAGATTTAAGAATGCTGACCCCCTTTATCAAACTCAAAGTATTTTTCTGATTGCCTCAGGTCTTTTTCCTGTCATTTTCAACCTTCTTTATCAAACAGGGGTAATCAAGCCATTTTCAGAAATAGACCTGACGCCATTTGCATTCCTTTTCACCTACATAATATTGGGGTTTGCCATCATCAGGTATCAACTTTTCAGCTTGAAACCAGTAGCCCAAAATCGGATTATGGAGTCCCTGACTGTGGGAGTATTGGTTTTTGACGGCAATGAAAAATTAATCGATTTCAATCCGGCTACTAAACAGTTTCACCTCGATCCAGGCAAAATAAAAATTGGCGTTGCTGCATCTTCTTTGTTTTACGACAATGAAGCTATTTATAACATCATCCGAAATGTAGAAGAAAAAATAATTTTGATCAATACAGTAAAAGATGGACAAGAGTTAAACTTACGGGTAAAATCAATCCCCATGCTAGATAAGACCTCAGGGTTTTACGGTGTAATTATACTTTTAGATGATCAGACCGATCAACTAAAAGTAAATAAACAGCTAAGGCAACAGGCGAATGATTTGATTCAGCTGAACGAGCTAAAAGACAAATTTTTCAGTATTATTTCCCATGATTTGAAAGGTCCTATTTTCGGTGTTAAGGAGTTAATCCATATGACCCAAAGTAATATTATCAGTAAGGAAGAATTTTACACTATGCTTCCTGAAGTTTCCAAAAATATGGAGCAAGTAGCCATTCTTTTGGAAAACTTATTGGCTTGGGCAAGCAGTCAGTTAAGAGGGGAACATATTCAAATCCAAAATTTTAATATCGTCACTTTACTTACGCAGCAGCAAAAATTATTGGATAGAATAGCCCGGGAGAAAAGAATTGAAATCATACTGGAAAGTGAAGAGATCATAGAAATTTTAGCAGACCGTAATATGATTGATTTGGTGTAGAGAAATTTGATCAACAATGCCGTAAAATTCTCCTCAGCCGGTGGCAAAATAAAACTGACCGCAAAAAGACTATCCAAAGAGGTCAAAGTCTGTATAAAAGATTCTGGAGTAGGTATTTCAAATGAAAACCTGAAAAAAATCAGAGAGGGAATTTCATTTACGACCAGAGGTCTGAATAATGAAAGCGGAACTGGCCTTGGTTTGGTTTTGGTGAGAGAATATGTTAAAAAGAACAATGGTAAACTTGAGGTAGATTCTATTTTAGGAGAAGGAACTACCTTCTGCCTTTATCTTCCTCTCAGCAATTAATCTTCCAAGTTTGTTAAAAACTCTAAGGTATCCACTCCATCTGCATAATCCCAAAGTTCTGGCATTTGAGCTTGGCCAAAAGGGACGCTTGCAATTCCATGATCAATATTCCCCACCACGCACTGGATTTTAGAACTGAGGCTATCTATTTTTCCAGTTAAAGCTTCCTTGGATGAATACAATTCATAATAGAGAACAGCTATTGGAGAAACGAGATCTTGGCTTTCCTTCAGGATCAAAAAACCATTATCCAAATGCGAATCTTGATTAACGAGGTAAATGGACTTGTTGTAATCGTAATTATTCAAGTATTTATAATGCTCTGCCTTTTCAGCGAAAATCTGAAGTTCTTTCAATAATTGCTGCAATTGCTCTTCATTTCTGATGAAAATTTTCGAGACATTTCTACATCCCAAACCATAATAGCTAAAAATATCTTTGCCTAAGTTGACTAAGTCATCCCGATTTTCATCCCCTTCCAAGATGGCTACCGAAGTTCTGTTTTGCCGAATAACTGATGGATATTTTCCGAAATAGTAGTTGAAATATCTGGCGGAATTATCTGAACCTGTAGCGATGTAGGCGTCTTTGTTCTTCAACATATCACTGAATTCAATCAGATTTTCGAATTCAGGTTCGAGTTGGATCAATTGCTGCAAAAGCCACTTCATAAGGACTTCATCTGCAGAACTTAATTTTGCACTGAGTTTATTTCCGGAAAGAAGAACCGACATGGCATCATGAAAACCAACCGCAGGAATATTACCGGCCATTAGGACTCCCACCTCTTTTGGAGATGAATAATGAGGGAATTCGTACTTGGAAACCCATTCTCGCAACTTGGACTCTTGTAGCATAAATGCCAACCCATTCAGCGCCTGCTGGCAACTTTCAGCAGTAAACCAGTTGTTTCGATTTTCTGCTCTTCTGAATAAATCTTCTTTTTGATTTGGTGCTAGGTTTGAAAGTAATGTTCCGAGAGAAGCAAAAGCCTTGATTCTTTTTTCCAATTCCATCATGCCTGCAAATTTACCAGAAACCCTTAGAACAAAATAAGAATTATTTTAAATTAGTTAGTATGACAACTTTTTATTGTGGGTCTGTGTTAAGCTTATTACTTTTGGAACAAATAGAGTGAATTATGGCAATAATGATAACAGACGAATGCATCAATTGCGGTGCATGCGAACCAGAATGTCCGAATACAGCAATCTACGAAGGTGGTGTAGAATGGACTTGGGGAGGCGGAACAAGCCTTAAAGAAGTAACATTAGAAGACGGAACAGTTGTAGATGCGAATGAAAAGCAGGAACCTGTTTCTGATGAATTTTATTACATCGTCACTGCAAAGTGTACGGAGTGTAATGGTTTTCACGAAGAGCCACAATGTGCTGCAGTATGTCCAGTGGACTGCTGCGTAGATGATCCAGATCATCGGGAAACAGAAGAAGAGCTACTTGCTAAAAAAGCAATGATGCATGGAGAATAAAAAAGGCGTATCAACGCCTTTTTTTGTTTTCTGACTGATTTTTGATCCTGAACTTCATTTCCCCTAATCCATTTTTTGAGAGATAATTTGGTTTAATACCTTTTTGATTGAATGGTTTATCTCGCTGAAGGCATTTCTTGAAAATTATCTTTTTCAATATCTCGCCGAAGGCGTATTTCAAACTATTTCTACAGTATTTCTTTATCTATTTCGCCGAAGGCATATTCCTAAGCTACTCGAGATTTGCAATCTCGAGTTCCTATCGAAGGATT
>TARA_R100000365_G_scaffold3467_1_pt1 | contig 30010 bp, 21 predicted proteins | sample TARA_R100000365 | Tara Oceans TARA_R100000365 (sample SAMEA2620668) | marine metagenome | biome: marine biome (ENVO:00000447); feature: mesopelagic zone (ENVO:00000213); material: "saline water (ENVO:00002010), including plankton (ENVO:xxxxxxxx)" | depth 1000 m | reverse complement strand
GATGGCAAACAGAAAGATAATGATGGAAATCTTATTAATTCCATGCATCATTCTCAGATTGAAATTTGATTTTTGATTAGGATCTGGTTTTTGAAAAACCCGGATAAAGTAATTCCCCACCTCGCCCAACTTAAAGAACTCTTTTACTTTATTTTTTTCAGACATAGTCTTGTGATTTTTACTGTTAACACGCTGATGGGGAGATAAGTTTACCCAAATGCCAGTATCTTTATTTGCTTTTCTAACAGGAAATCAGATGGTTTCAGGCTCAATCCATTGCCCGTCTTCACGAATGATTTCTATAAGTTCATCCACGGCTTTTTCTGATGGAACAGATCGCTTAACCACTTCTTTCCCTTTATACAAAGTAATCTTCCCTTTTCCAGAACCTACATACCCATAATCTGCATCAGCCATTTCTCCAGGACCATTTACGATACAGCCCATGATCCCGATTTTAACACCTTTGAGATGATCTGTTCGCTTACGAATCATAGCCGTCGTTTCCTGAAGATCAAATAGCGTTCGACCACAAGAAGGACAAGAAATATATTCAGTCTTAGACATTCGGGTTCTGGCAGCTTGTAAGACTCCAAAAGAAACTGAATTATGCAGCTTAATTTGCTCCAGCATTTCATATCTTTCATGAGCTGTTTCCTTTTCCAAGGAAATCATAATCCCATCTCCCAAGCCATCTACCAACAAACCTCCTACATCAGTGGCAGCATAAAGCATGGTTTTATCTGCTGACTGATCTGGGTAGCTAACCTTTACTACCACAGGAATAGTACAGTTTACTTTCAAAAGTTTTACAAAAGCAGCTCTCAATGCCGGCATGGCATGAGCATTATTGGTCTTTAAAATAACCACCCAATTGGTTTGGTTTTGTAAAAATGGAATAGCTTCCTCCACCTCTGTATCCAGCAATTCGAGAAAATTCAATGCTTCATGAAAAACGCTGGCACTCTGGACATTCCCCCAAGTAAATAGCGGAAACTTATTTTTCTGATCAGGAGCCTCGTCCCAAACTTCGAAATTTTGGATTTCCTTCATTCCATTAGGAAGCATAAAAGGAATGGAATTGGAACCGGAATAGACAAAGTCACATCCCTGATCATTCATTTTCCACTTATCCAATTCAGGCAGATAAAAGTGGCCGACAGCCTTCATTTCCTTTTCAGTAATCTTTTCTATTCTTGAAATATCTGTGATTACTCTAGGGACATTATGATCTCCAAAGTTGTAAACCTCCGCGCTACTTCTTTTGGTATACTCGAATGGATTGATTGGATAATCTTGAATCACATCAATCTCCTGATGTCTGGATCTATTGGTATAACGATCTATCAAAGCTTTGGCCACCGGAGCTTCAAATTCCGGATCTTCGGTCAATGAAACCCGTACTGTGTCACCTAACCCGTCTTCAAGCAAGGTTCCAATTCCAACAGCTGACTTGATTCTTCCATCTTCGGCTTCTCCAGCTTCAGTTACTCCTAGGTGTAAGGGATAAGGCTTAAATCCACCTTCTTCCAACTTTTGCACCAGAAGACGATATGCCTGCACCATCACTTGCGTATTGGATGATTTCATGGATATGACGATATCATGATAGTTTTCATCTTCACAGATTCTTAAAAATTCCAAGGCTGATTCAACCATGCCTAAGGGAGTATCTCCATATCTGCTCATGATCCTGTCAGAGAGAGATCCATGATTGGTTCCAATTCTCATCGCCGTTCCATGTTCTTTACAGATTTTCACCAAAGGCAAAAAGCGTTCACGGATTCTATCCAACTCTTCCTGGTAACTTTCGTCCGTATATTCTATGACCTCAAACTTTTTCTTATCGGCATAATTGCCCGGATTGATCCGTACTTTTTCGACGATTTTTGCTGCTATTTCGGCTGCATTGGGAGTAAAATGAATATCAGCTACTAAGGGTGTCTGGTAACCTCGCTTTCTGAGTTCATTTTTTATCTTTCGAAGATTTTCAGCCTCTTTGATGCTGGGAGCCGTGATTCTGATCAGTTGGCATCCTGATTCAATCATACGTATGCACTGCTCAACAGACCCTTGAGTATCCATGGTATCTACCGTGGTCATGGACTGTACAACTATTGGGTTGTCCCCACCTATGTATACATCCCCAACTTTGACAGGAATGGTTTTTCTACGTGAATAGGAAGTAAGACTATTACAGTACAATAAATCGCTAGACTTAATTAATGGCTCCATATGATTAAATATCACCTAATTGTGGGCGAATCACTATTTCTTCAACAACAGATTGTGGGGAAAGGTTGTAAGCAGCCCATACAGACTCCGCTACATCCTCGGGCTTCATAAATCTTTCTATAGGTAAATCTACCCCTTCCCAACTGGCCGTGTAAGTAGCCCCCGGTAAAATGGAAGTGACCTTCACCTGATGGGGTTTCATTTCTTCTCTAAGGCATTTCGTCATTCCCAGCATAGCCCATTTGGAAATCGCGTAACTACCTCCATTAGGATAGGCTGTGGTCCCTGCGATTGAACCAATACTGAAAATATGACCTGATTTTCTTTGGATCATTTCTCCAATAAAAATTCTGGTCAGATAATAAGCCGAAAAAAGATTGGTATGCATCATCAGTTCAAAATTTCCTTCCGGCTCATCGTGAATGGCTCCCGGTAAAAATAGGCCTGTATTATTTACCAAAACGTCTGGCTGAAATTCTCCTTGGACTTTGGTAGCTAAAGCCTTCACTTGATCTTTTTGAGAAAGATCAGCCACTTCTGCAATAACCTTTATTTTAGGGAATTTAGACTCTAACTCCTCTTTTAATCTGCGTAAATCTTCCTGATTTCGGGAACATGTGGCGATGTCAAAGCCCTCTTTCGCAAAGCGATGAATGATAGCTTTTCCAATTCCTTTTGTTCCTCCTGTTACCAATATGCTTTTGGGCATTTTTGTTAGTGTTTTAATAGTTAGTATGACAACTATCTAGAGCCAGCAAAGTTACATTTTTTTATCAAAACAGTGCCGTCACTTGAACTCTTCCCACATGAACAATGCGGTCCAAGCCTTGGGAATTTCTTCCTTCATATACCATGTTTAGCTGTAAACCTTCTCCAATCTTCTGGAGCCAATTCATGTTCCAGATAATATTGGTTCCAGGAGTCAAAGCCTGCAACATCTCATACCCCACAGGAGAATTGACCACTCCGTTATAATCAATCTGGGTCAACTTCAAATTGAAATTCAAGGTGGTCTTGATGGCTCTTGCAAATCGCACATCCAATCCTACCTGATGGTTCTGGGCTTTTTCTTCAAATTCAATATTCGCCTCATTGACCTTATCTGTAAATACATAAGAACCCGTCATTCTCAATTTGACACTGGGCTGCCAAACAAACTCGGGGCCAAGGGATCGCTGTTGAATCTGATAGTTTCTATTGGATAAAAAGTCTGAGCTGGAAACTCTTTGACCTGTGGAACCTAGGATTCGAAGAGTAGTTCGGTTTGTAAAATTATACCGGGTATTCAACTTCCAGTCTTTTTGAATCAGATCTTCAAAGCCTCCCGAGAGTAACTGCTTCAGCTGTGAATCAAACAAGGATAGGTCAAATCCATAAAGTGCAGATGCCCGGTTAAAAAACAGGGATGTTCGAATCACTTGCCTTAATGAAAGAATATCCTCGCGTTGTACTCCTCCGATAAATGGATTGACCCGAACCAAAAAATCCTCTGAAGTCACCTTCTTTTCAATACTTAAGCTACTGGTATTTGAAAAGCGCTGGAGGAATGATTTAATTCCGCCACCCTCTTTCCAATCATCCGGGAATTTTGCCTGAACTCTATAATTTAAAAGAGAAGTATAAGCTTGGATATAGGTATCAGTAGGTACAAAAATTTTAATATACTGTTTCTCCTCTGGATTGATTGCTATGTAAAATTCGTTCAACTGCTGAATCCCATCTCCATTATCGTCCCTCCAGGTATGGGTTCCATCTCCATTCGGGGCAGGAATAAAAACAAATTCTCTCTGCAATTCCCGACCGTTACCAATAGCATAACTCAATTCATTTCTGATGAGATTTTTTCCAAGAGAACCTATATAATCCAGTTTGCCCATGACTGTCAGTTCTCTCGGCAAGGCCCTTTGTAAATATTCCAATTCCCTATAAGTAAAGGTACTTGTCAAGCTGTGCTGATTCCATTGTTTCTGAAAAGTGAAATTGGAAGTAAATGCTTTGGTATCATTCTCCAATACTCCTGAAAAAGGAGCTTTATCTTCTCTCCAAGCGGCATCCAATCGAAACTTAACTCCGAGCGTATCATTGTTTTGGAGGAAAATCAAATGCTCTTTGAAATTCATGGCTGTGCTGATAACAGAATCTGTTTCGATGACCTTAAGGGCATTTTGATCCAATGAAAACTGGTAGCCAGGCTTAAAAATTTTGGATTGGTAAGAGATATTTCCGAGATATCTAATCCATTCAGATTGTGTGGAATCCTTGTCACTTTGAAGACTGAAAAATTCATTTCTAATCTTGATCCTCTCTCCTACTTGGAAATCCCAATTGGCAGTATGCTGGGTTCCATTCAATACATTCTGTCGATTTCTAAGATATACCAGGTAGTTAAATCTATTGGAATCATCCTTTGTAGCAGAAATCCCGGCTTGAATAAATCTTTCAGCCGCAGCGCTCCTAAGCTCTTCCTGCGTAATCCCCCAGTCCCGGTCAAATTCTATGTAACGAAAGCGATCGATAAAATTGAAATTGCTAGAATTGTATTCAAATTCAGTCTTCCCGCTCAACTCATATCCCGGTAAGAGTTTGCTTTGTCTTTTGGAAGATTCTAAGCCAAGTTTCCAGGCTATTCCCTGATTATCCTCATTATCAATAGTTGAAAAAAGATTTTTATCTCTGCTGGACAGGGCAAATTCAGTATAGACTTTTTCATGTTCAGTAATTTTGATTCTGGTACCCGCAGTCAACATGCTTCTTTTATCAGGTGCCGGCAACTGACTGACGATGGAATAATTTCCCTGTGGTTGACCATTGAGCCTCGGCACATATTCGAAAACCGTTCCGTTAGAGAGCTGATTGGTCCTGATATAATCCCCATTTCCAAAGCCAACTTGAGAAAAAGAAAGATCGAAAAAAGCCTTTTCTGGATCCTTCGAAAACCTGTAATATACAATGGGGTTTCCCTGTCCATCTTCTTCTACTATTTTTTCATATAAAATTCGATTGGGATCAAAAGCCACAGAATCTATCCTCGGTATTCTGGCATTTTCAACCTGATCACCCACACTTGCCAGAAGTGCTAATTCCTCTTGAGAGAAATCAGTGAATAAGGGACGGTTTCTATTATCCTTCTCCTGATAATAGTTCATATAAAAATCTACTGTTCCATTGGTTTGTAAATGGTTAGCGCCAACTATGGAACGGGAATAATTTCTCTCTGCAAATTCAAAGTCGACACGAACTCTGGAATATTGAGTAATGAGAACCTTTGGAGTAAAAGTGATTTCAGCCTGATTATAATCAATCACATAATCGGCATTAAAGCCTCTTTGGAGCAATTTTCCATCTAAAAACACCCGCTCTGAATTAGCCATAATAATAACAAAGCGCTCATTATTAGGACCATTTAAACGGTATGGACCTAATACTCCTTCTAATATTGGAACTTGTATAGAAGCGAACTTTCCTTTAGCTATGGATGCAAATCCCTGGGTACTTGCCTCCCAATTTCCCTTCATCTTATATTGAGTGGTGAGCTGAAGACCTTGAACGTTTTTGTAATACCGGAGAAATTCAGACTGCCTCTGCTGCAAAACCACATCTCCGGCAGCCAAACGAAAATCATTATTATACAGCTCAATCAAGACATTATCAAAATCCTGAATTTGCTGGGTATTCCCTTCTGGTTGAAATGGAACATTTTGATCTGTAATACTGGCTCTTATATTCAAGTTTTCAGCAATTTCTCCCTCCAGTTGAAGGTTTAGTGCAGAGTTTACAAAAACATTCTGCGTATTACCTACAGAAACACCCCGAGTCAAGCTACCAGACTTATACAAATTGGTACTGGGGAAGAGCTCTTCTCTGATATCCAAAACTTCATTTTGGATCACTCTATTATCCTTAAATCTGGCCGTAGAATCATAATTTTGGAGTAGGGTTCTTCTGGCAATGGGTTTGTCAAAGCGAACAGAAAAAGTGCGATAACACAGTGTTAGGGAATCAGTAGCTGGAATTACATCTTCCTTTATGCTAATAAAATTTTTGCTGAGATCGAATACGAAAGGATAGATATCGCCTTTTTCATCTTTTAATACTATGGTTTCTTCAATTCCTGAAAGAGAATCCAACTCCATCCCTTTTTGAAGTTGAGCTACAGGAACCTGCCTACAGATTTGCTGGGCTTTGGAATAAAAATTCCCCAGCAGAAAAAATAGAAGTATAAGCAAGCAACTACGCATCAGAAAACCAGACCCTTTTACTCACAAGGTACTAAAAGCCAACTTATGTGGCTATAGGAAAAGTTAGGTAAAATGTAGTTCCTTTTCCGAAATTAGTTTCAAACCATATTTTTCCTCCGGCTGTTTCCACCCCTGATTTTGCTATGGCAAGCCCCAATCCTGAACCGGTGGATTTGGTGCTGAAATTTGGGATAAAGATCTTGTCTCTAAGTTCCTCTGGTATACCTTTTCCATTATCAGAAATCTCCAGAAATACCGCCTGCTCTGTCATCCAAAGCCATACTTTAATCTGTGGAGTTTTCCCCTCTTCCACAGCCTGAACTCCATTGATAATTAAATTGGAAACCACCCTGCCAAATAATTTTTCGTCCCCCATAATAGGGATAGTGTCGGTGTAAGAGTCATCCTGGAAAATCAAGTCAACCTTTTCATCATTCTTAAAAAGATCCAAAACTCTTGTTACCACCGCTTTAAAGTTCATGAGCTCATTTTTCGGCAATGGCATCTTGGCAAAGGTGCTGAATGATGAAGCTATTCCACTTAAGGCATCAACTTGATGAATGAGGGTTTCCAGAGACTTTCGAAGTTTTTGCAAATCATCCAGTCTTCCCGCCTCCTCCAATCTCAGCAAATGCTGCAAAGTCAGCTTCATTGGAGTTAAGGGGTTCTTTATTTCATGCGCAACTTGCTTAGCCATTTCCCTCCAGGCAGATTCTTTCTCTGTAGACGCCAATACCTTTTTACTGGCTTCCAGCTTGAAAAGCATGTTGTTATATTCATTGACCAAAAGACCGATTTCATCCTTTGCATCCCAATGCATAGGTTCGTTATTCTCCAGGTTGGTGGTTTTCAACTTTTGGGTCAAAAGTCTAAAAGGGAAGGTCAAGTTTTTGGAAACGAAGAAGGAAACAATCAAAAAGACGATGAAAATAATCACAAACGTGTTGAAAATATTACTCAATACATCTGCAATCAGGGTATTCAGTTCCGCCTCAGACTCAAAAAACGGAACTCCCAATATCGCGGAAATCCCTTGTCCAGTCGCTGTAGGAATAGCCAAATAAACAGACTTGTATCTAAGTTTTCCTATTTGTTCTTCAGCCAAAAACTGAAGTTGATTTTTTTCAATGATTTCGGAAATTGCTTCCGGATTAATCTTCGGGGCCAGCAATTTTTTATCAAAAATATTAGGCCTATTGGTGGACTCCAGCTTGCCTTCTGAATTGTATAAATGAATATCAGCGGCAATAGTATTTGCCAAGGTTACAACCTCCTCATTTAGCAAATCCTGGTTTACCTGACTAAGTGAACGGTCTCCCAGAAAACTGGATAAATTCCCACGAATCAAAGCAGCCTTCTGTATATACTGCCTATCTAGATCTTCTCTGTAACTATTGGCCAAAAGCCCTATTGTGATGATGGAAATGATGATAATTGGAAAAAAGAAGGCAAAGTTGAGGTAAAGCTGAAGCTTGGTAGAATAATTAAACTCAAAATTCTTTCTCCCCTTTATCAATACATTAGTCAAAATGGTGAAAAAGGTCAAAAAGATGAATACAACGAAATAGAGAGATATATTCCCGAAGAAGTAGGAAAAAGGTCTATTTTCCGAGGATATCACAATTACTTCTTCCCCATTTGACACCGCGAAATGATGGTAGCCATTGGCATGAATACCCGAACCCATCAGTTTGGACTCATCCAGTCTTGCCAATAAATCCGAATTGGAATAATTAAAAGAACCTGCATTTCGGATGATTTCTCCCTCCCGGAAAATAGCATAATCAAACCTGACTGGATCTAATTTTTCACTGTATTTTTTATCTAGCAGTAATTTAGGATATACAGAGCCAGGCTGAACTCTCAGTTGCCGCAACTCCAGAAACAAAGTCCCAAGTAAATTTTCATCCCGCTGAATAGGAATGAAGGCAATAAATTGATTCCCCATATTTCCTTCCGAGCCTCTGATAAAGTAGAGTCCTTTAAGACTGGTTACATAGTCTGATTTGACATATTGGTCTCTCAGCCTATTGAGGGATCTATTATCCGGCGAATTGATCAAGTCCTGTCCATTGGGAGAAAACAGTCTGACACGGACATCAAACTGATCAAAGTAATTATCCAGATAAATACGCCTGATTTTAGTCTCGATGGGATCTTTGGATAATAAGGGGTCTGCCAGTCGATTTTGAATGAATAAGTCGGATTGAATGCGGCTAAAAATTTCTCCCAAGAAAAATTCAGTCATCACATCGCTTTCTATTAGATTTTGATTGGCAAAGCGAACTTTGGATTGGATCAATTGCTCTCTTTCTGTTTGAAAAGTACTGATACCCGCAATCCCGGCAGTGATCAAACAGCCAAAGAAAAACGTCAAAAAGGTATTAAGTCCGAGTCTGAAAATATTTCTGAAAAGCTCAAATTTGATGACCAAAAAGAGGAAGATCAGGTGTATAAACCAGGCCACTCCCAACCAAGTAGACAAGAATAAATCTAATAATCCTATGGGAAGTCCTGCAACCAGTAGGTATTTGAAATAAATTTTCTTGGGTGCATTGAGCTCCAACAACAAACTTCCCAGAGAAAGACAGAATAGAACATAGATAGCCGACCAGAGAAAAACAATCAAAAAGCTCAGTCCCTCAAAAATCCCAAACGTAGGGATGGCCTCAATATCCAATGGCCATTGAGAATTTAGAATTAGATCTCTTGGTAATTCCCAAACCAGATAAAAACCTAAGGCTGAAATCAGGAAAACTATCCCAAAGAATATTCTCAGTTCTTGTTTGGTTTGAAGTATAGTAATCTTCTCATGGGTACGAGGAGATACCAGCTGATATAAAATCATGCCCGAGACAGCCACTCCAAAAACCGTATTGATTAATAAATCTCCTAGACTGGGGTTTAACCAGGATGCGGCATAATAACTTGGATCAAAAAGAGCGATATTGAAATACTCTCCGGGAAATCCCAGAATCAGCATGACCAGTCGAAATGCCAAAACTACCAGAATCCCATATCCTACTCCTTGCCATCTTCTTCCTTTCCTCCATTTTTTTAATACAAAATCTGAGCTTAGCAGAAAATAAAGCAAGAAAATAGAAGTGAAAAAGATAAAGACAGCGGGGTTTGAAATCCGCCCTGCCGATTGATAACCGATCTGAAAATCAATCCCGAAAATCGGGACACCCGCTAGATTGCTGACTTGATAATTCGCCTCCTCTCCTATTGGTTTTAGGATAAATTTATCATTCCCAAAAAGCCTGGAATTTGCTCCGGTTACTAAATAGTCATTTTCAATAGATCCCGGCCAAACCAGACGAAAAGCATGAACCACCAAGTAAGACTTACCATTTCGACTGATCTTTCTGTTTTTAAGTAAAAACTTTCCATAAGGATCTTCCAGTAGCTGATACTCTTTGTTTTCATCTACCTGATCAAAGTTTAAGGTAAAGGTGAAATCCGACCAGAATAAAAGCTGCTTTTCAGGATTGAGAATAAAAAACGGATGATTGTTAGCCGAAGAACTGATCCGGTCAAAAGTAATTTCCTCGTCAGGTCTGATGACCATTAAGATTTGGACAAAATCCTCATCAAACTCCCTGTCAATTTGTTGAATTTCTTCTTCCAGCACAGTAATGAAGCTTTCTTCATCACTTTTTTGAAAGAAAAAGAAATTCAGGATTAAAACAGCAAGGAGAGAAAAACTGCTGATCAAAATAATCAGCCTGCGAACGTTTGAGCTCATTTGGTTTAAAAATAAAAAAAGCAAAGTCCCTGATCAAACTTTGCTTCTTTTAAATGCTTATCTAAGTGCGAGTTTTGACTTTCTTTTTTTGGCGGCTCTATACCAAAGAATACCTATGACGGTAGCAATGAGATAGGGCATGACAAATAGATATAAAATCCCGGTATTCAAACCAGAACCAATACTCGTATCACCATTACTTACATTATTCTCTACAGAGGCTCTACACATAGCACATTGCGCAAAAGAATTGACTTGCACCAGTAAGAATGCCATTACTGTAAATAATAAAGTTTTTTTCTTCTTCATCTTAACTCCTTTCAATTTTCAATAGTATCAGTGAATATAATAAGGGCTTATCATCAAATAGACGATTACACCTGTCACTGAAACGTACAACCAAATCGGGTAGGCAAATTTAACCACTTTTCTGTGCTTTTCCCTTTGGTTGGTATATCCATAGTAATAAGCGAAAAGAATAGGAAAAAGTGCCACTGCAGCCAGAATTATATGGGTTATGAGTAAGAAATAATAGACAGGTCTAACCCATCCTTCTCCTCCAAAAGAGGTGCTTTCGGCAGCTCCGTGATAAATCACATAAGAAACCAGGAAAATTGCTCCTAGTCCAAAAGCTACGCTCATCGTCGCGCCATGGTAGGAATACATTTTCTTCTTTACAAATATAAGCCCTAAGATCAAGGCCAAACTTGCGGCGGAATTCATTACTGCATTCAAATGGGGTAGAAAATAAACCCATTCTGCGCCAATATCCACCTTACTAGGCATAAATAGCAAAACAGCTACGGCTACGGGGATCAGAACGGAAATAATAATGATCCAATTTTTGACTTTAGCTTCATTTTGAAGCAGGGAATTACTTGTTGCCATGCAATAAGACTTTGGTTTCTAACATTAACAAATCTACGTCCTCTCTGTTCGTGCCACTATAATATCCTCTGATTCTTCCCAGCTCATCAACGAGCACAAATTTATCACTATGCACGAAATCATCCGGAACACCCATGCCGTCTAGAGCTGGTAAAATAAAGCCACATCTTGCAAGTTGATAGGTCTCATCAACCGGACCGGAAAGAAATTGCCATTTATCGGAAGAAGCATTGTGCTTTTGAGCATATTCTTGAAGGATTTCGGGAGTATCATACTCAGGGTCAATACTAATTGACATGATCTGAACTTGAGGTTCTTCCCGAAACATATCATTGACACGTTCCATTTCCTTAGACATCACGGGGCAAATACTTGGACAAGAAGTAAAGAAAAAATCAACAATAGTGATTTTCCCTTCCATGTCTTTCCTTCCTACATTATCCCCATCCTGATTTACAAAAGTAAATTCAGGAATATAGTGCTGAGTGCTATCCTCAAAGGTGCACTCTCTGAATGGATTCTCTACCCCATTTTGGTAAAAGATAGGCAAGTCATACTCGTTGTTTCCAAACCCTCTCAAAAACATGATGATCAGCACGGGTATCAATAAGATACATACCAATACCAAGCCTTGTAATATTCTTAATCCTCTCATGATATGCTTTTAACAAAAAAGTAGGTTGAAGTGTCACACCCCAACCTACTTTTTTTAATTATTTTAATAGAATTCTACCAACGCATCATAAAGATGTCTGATCCTTCTTTTGCCAAGGCAATTAATAACCAAACTAGGAAGATCAAAGGCACAATGATAGAGTAAAACAAAGGCTTCACTTCATCACCCAAGTGCATAAATTCCATCATGATATACTTGGCTTTCCAGATTGTCAGGATGATGAATAAAGCATAAAGCAAAATTCCTCTATCCATAGTAAATGCCATGATAAACTCAGCAACTGTGATGGCTAAAAGTATACCTGCAGTTTTCCAGATCTTTTTTATTTTTTCGTCATTTCTTGGGGTTACTTCCAAGGTTGACTTGTTATCCTGAATTTCCATATTACAAGAATTTTAAATGCTTAGATTAGATAGAACAAGGTAAACACGAAGACCCATACCAAGTCTACAAAGTGCCAGTAAAGTCCGATTTTTTCAACCATTTCATAATGGCCTCTTCTGTCATACACTCCCACTGCTGCCTGATAAAAGCAAAGGAAAAGAAGTACAACACCAATAGTTACGTGAAAACCATGGAAACCGGTTATAAAGAAAAACAATTGAGCGAAAGAGGCTGGTCCATATTCATTCACCACCAAGTTTGCACCAAAGACTGTTTCTGTAACTTGTCTATTTAAAGAGTTGACATAGGTAAGGACAGTTCCTCCATCTGTACCATGGATAAAGTGATTCCACTCCCAAGCCTGACATGCAAGGAAAGTAATACCACCCAACATAGTCCATAGCATCCATTTTACTACATCATTTCTATCATTTCTGTGTCCTGCTTCTACAGCCAATACCATGGTAACTGAGCTGGAAATCAAAATGAATGTCATGATACCTACGAAAACCAATGGAGCATGAATTCCATGTAGAAATGGAACAGCTTCGAATACCAATTCAGGAACTGGCCAGTATTCATTAGATCCTACAAAGGTGTCAGCAGGACCTGTATAAGCTGGATAACTTACACGGATTGCTAAGTAGCTGATCAAAAAAGCAGCAAAGGTAAAGATGTCGGAGAGCAGGAAAAACCACATCATCAGTTTTCCATAGCTGGCTTTAAGAGGTTCATTTCCACCTCCCCAAACGCCTCTTTTAGAGCTTACTCCAATTGCAGTAGAATGCGCAGACATAATTAATTTATTTGTACCAGGTTAATTTTAATGATTCAATAGCAAAAACATAAAGAGATAAATCCACAAACCTCCGAGGAAATGCCAATAGGTAGTGGCCATCTCCATTGTATTCATTGATTGTGAATGAACTTTATATCTAAAGGTCGAAATTAATACAATAATCAGAAATATCACACCGCTAATAAGGTGTAAGGCGTGTAATCCGGTAAATACATATAGAAAGGAGCCTGCAGGATTACCTACAAAAAACACTTCTCTATCTACCAGAGCAACCCAGCTATACCATTGACCTACCAAAAAGGCCAGCCCTAGGACAACTGCACCCACCATACCTATACGAAGCTGAGAAATATTATCCTTCTTAGCTGAGACATAAGCAAAATGAAGGAAAACTGAGCTCAAAACTACAATTCCAGAAGTAACCCAAAATATATTAGGCAATTCGTAATCCAGCCAATTTCCTTCTGCTTGACGTACGATGTAGGCACTGGTCAAAGCAGCAAAAATCATCACCACAGTAACCATAAACAGCCACAATGCAAACTTCTTTGGATGCATTGAGATAGGCTGTTCCACCATATCTACATATTTCAATTCTTTTTCCATCATTAAGGTAGTTTATCCAATAAATACGCAATCTGAACAATTGGCAAATAAAGGAATGACCCAAACATGATCTTCAAAGCAGACTTTCTAGAACAGTCCCTCATTAATGAAAAGGTCTGAGCTAAGAACAATACACCACAGATAGTTGCCACAATCCCGGAATTCAAACCAGTCAAACCAAAATAGCTTGGCAATAAACCGAGAGGAAGCAAAAACAAGGTGTATATCATGATTTGAATAGCTGTATTCAAATCCTGTCCTCCACCGCTTGGCAACAACTTAAAGCCTGCTTTCTTATAATCCTCATCACTTACCCAAGCAATTGCCCAAAAATGAGGGAACTGCCAGATAAATTGAATACCGAAAATGATTAGCGCCTCATAAGTAATTTGTCCTGTAGCGGCAGTCCATCCTAATAAAGGAGGCATGGCTCCAGGAATAGCTCCAACAAATACTGCGATAGGACCAACTTTTTTCAAAGGAGTATAAGCAAATACATAAAGCACCATGCTTAATATTCCTAACCAAGTGGTCAATGGATTAGTGAAAATCCAAAGCAAAGAAACACCTATTATTGCCACGATTGTGGTGAACCAATATGCTTCTTTAAGAGAAATAATCTGTAAGGGTAAAGGTCGGTTTTGGGTTCGCTTCATCAACTTATCCAAATCCCGCTCCATGATTTCATTGGCAGCGCCTGAAGCACCTGAAATCAGGAATCCACCTAATGCTAGTCCCAAAAAGCCAGACCAACCAAAGCTTGCTCCTCTATCGCCTAGAATATAACCAAAGACTGCAGAGAAAGTCACCAAAGCTGACAATCTGAATTTCAGTAGATCAGAGTAGGCTTTCAGACGTCCAACTAGGACATCCATTATCGAATGGTCAGTTACACCAACTGTCCTCATTTTCAATTTGTATTTAACTTAAGCTGAACATGGTCTCTCAACTGCAAAATCAGAATAAACTGAACTCCTACAATCAGAGATCCAAGTAATAAGTGTATAGGCTGAAGAAAGGCGGGAATACCGAAATATGCCATACCAATCCCGGAAGCAATTTCAAGTAAAATCAATAGGATAAGCACCTGAGACCATAAGTTTACCTGGGACTTTCTAAGGGTATATTTAAATGCCCAAAAGAAATAAAGCAAATGCACTCCCAATAGTACAAGCGAGAAAGATCTGTGAATCAGGAACTCTATTCCTGACCTTTCAATCCATTCCTCTCTTAACATATTTCCCAGACTAGCGGCAACCTGATCAATTTGTTCTCGCACCTGAGTTCCCAAAATAACTTGAGCAAACATCAGGATTATTCCAAGAATCAAAATCCATCTGAGTTTAGATGGAACTTGAAACAGATCGGCTTTTGTCCTAATCAAATCAACTGCTCTATGATTGATGTACAGAAGTAAACCAACCAACAGCAAAGCCAAGATCATATGAAAGGTTATCATCCAAGTCAGCAAATTGGTAGAGACAACCAACGAACCTATCCATCCCTGAAATAAAACAAGTATCAAGGATGCAATTGAGAGTATCGGAATCCACTTATCTACCGACCACAATTTGAAGGATTTCCAAACTGTGAAAATGATTAAGAAACCAATCAATACTCCAATCAGACGATTGATGTATTCAATCCAAGTCTTAGTAGCGTTGAACTCCTCTTCTACTAAAATGGATTTATCATTGGCCACTTGATAAGCTGCTTTTTCAAAGCCTAATTTTTCAAGGGTTGCTACAAACCGTTCGTTTTTAGCTAATCTTTTTTCAAGATAAATCTCTTGATAATTTTTTGGGAGCTGATCTACCGAAGTTGGTGGTATCACGCTCCCAAAACATTTTGGCCAATCGGGACAACCCATTCCGGAACCAGTGCTCCGAACTATGCCCCCGACCAATATCAGGAAATAAACAGCTATCACCGTAATTAAACTCGTCCGGCGAAAGCTGTTTATTTTATTTTTAGTGTTTAGATTCATTGGCAACCAAGACCTCAGATTCCTCTTTCATAATTTCCATTTCAAGCTTCACTTGCTCTTGCTCGTGAGGAAGATTGGACTCAGGAGTCGCGGAAAGAGGTACAGTCTGAGGGATGAAATCCTCAGGTGCTCCTGGCTTTGAATAATCATAAGGCCATCTGTACACCGTAGGAATTTCTCCTGGCCAGTTTCCGTGACCTGGATTAATTGGAGTGGTCCACTCAAGTGTATTAGATCTCCATGGGTTAAGCGTCGCTTTTCTACCTCTGTACATGCTGTAGAAGAAGTTAAAGAGGAAGATAAACTGCGCAGAGAAGGTAATAATAGCTGCTACAGATACAAACATGTTCAAATCAGTATACATGTTAGTAAACTCAAAGTTAGTCCAGCTATAGTATCTTCTTGGGAATCCAGCAATACCGATGTAGTGCATTGGGAAGAATACCATGTAAACACCCACAAATGTCAACCAGAAGTGGATATAACCCAATCTTGCATCCATCATTCTTCCAAACATCTTAGGGAACCAGTGGTAAACACCCGCTAGCAATCCAAAGAAGGAGGCAGATCCCATTACCAAGTGGAAGTGAGCTACTACGAAATATGTATCATGCAATTGAATGTCAATAGCAGAGTTTCCTAAGAAAATACCAGTCAAACCACCGGAGATAAAGAAGGAAACCAGACCAATTGAGAACAACATAGCTGGAGTAAAGATCAAATTACCTCTCCATAATGTTGTCAAGTAGTTAAATACTTTTACCGCAGATGGAACTGCAATAATCAAAGTCAAGAACATAAAGATCGAACCCAAGAATGGATTCATACCTGATACGAACATGTGGTGAGCCCAAACTATAAATGATAGAATGGTAATCCCCAACATGGATATAATCATTGCCTTATATCCAAAGATCGGCTTTCTGGAGTTAGTTGCTATAACTTCAGAAGTAATACCCAATGCAGGTAGCAATACGATATATACCTCAGGGTGACCTAAGAACCAGAACAAGTGCTGATACAATACTGGGCTACCACCGGTATTTGGAAGCGCTTCACCACCAATATAAATATCAGATAGGTAAAAGGATGTTCCAAAGCTTCTATCAAATACTAGCAATAGAGCCGCTGCAAATAATACAGGGAAAGATAGTAGTCCGATAACTGCTGTTAGGAAGAAAGCCCAAATTGTCAAAGGAAGCCTTGAGAAAGACATACCTTTTGTTCTAAGGTTAATTACAGTTGTAATATAGTTGATACCTCCTAGAAGAGACGATGCAATAAAGAATGTCATTGCAATCAACCATAGAGTCATACCCAATCCAGAACCAGGGATCGCCTGCTCTAATGCTGATAGAGGAGGGTAAACTACCCAACCACCACCTGCTGGACCGGTTTTAATGAATAGGGAAATAAACATGATCACACTGGACATGAAGAAGAACCAGTAAGAAAGCATGTTCATAAACCCTGAAGCCATATCTCTAGCTCCAATTTGAAGAGGAATCAGGAAATTGGAGAATGTACCGCTCAAACCTGCAGTCAATACAAAGAATACCATGATGGTACCATGCATTGTCACTAAAGCAAGGTAGAAGGTAGGATCCAAAGCACCCGATTCATCAATCCATCCACCCAATAGAGGGCGAAGGAACTCTAAATTCATTTCAGGAAATCCTAATTGCAATCTGAATAGGATGGAAAGAAATCCACCAATGATTGCCCAGAAAATACCTGTTACCAAGAATTGCTTACCGATCATTTTATGATCAGTAGAGAAAATGTATTTGGTTACAAAATTATCATGATGCTCGTGATCGTGATGATCATGGGCCGTGTCATGAGTTGCAACTGACGCTGTAGCCATAGTTTATAATTTTGTGTTTTTGTTCGCTTATTGAATTTCTGCCAGTTCTTTCACATCTGACTCTAATCCTTTTGCTAAAGCAGGATTATTTTGAATGAAAGATTTCTGTTCCGATAACCACTTCTGGTAGGCCGCTGGCTCTACCACCTCTATCACTTTTCTCATCCCATTGTGACCTCGACCGCAGATTTCAGTACAAGCGATCTCATAGTTAAACTCAGGATTACCTAATTCCTCCCTCATTTCAGCAGTTGTTTTGGTTGGCACAAACCAGAATCTGGTTGGCATACCCGGCACTGCATCCATTTTCAATCTCATATGAGGAGCGAAAACTGAGTGAAGCACATCTCTTGCTCTGATTTTAAACAATACTGGTTCTCCCTTCGGAATTACTACTACCGGAGAAGGAAAATCATCAATTGCATTTTTATCAGAGAAATCAACACCATGAGAGTTTTGAGCACTAGTTAATCTGTAATCATAATCTCCCAAAACATTATCCTTTCCAGCATATCTTACGTCCCAAGCAAACTGATAACCCATGATTTCAATTACATGAGCTTTTTCAGGCGCAGGAGCAGTGATGTCAGACCAAGCCATCCATCCAGAAATAACTAAACCAGCCAAAACTACACCAGGAACAACAGTCCAAATGATTTCTAGCTTATTATTATCGGGATAGAAAGTAGCCTTTCGGTCCTCTTTATACTGATACTTGTAAGGGAAGATAAACAGTAAAACGTGCGTAATCAGAAAAACAACTCCAGTTACCGCCATGGTAATCCAGAATAATTGATCTGTAAGCACACCGTGCTCAGAAGCAACTGGAAGCTGATAATTATCAAATTCTTTGATAGAATACCAGAACATCAAAATTCCTGTACCAAGCAGAAACAATACGAATAAGATCGCATTGACTTTATTACTGCCTGTCGCAATTTTTTTGTCTGATCCTTTTACTACTGAAACCAAGGTTTGGATTCTATATACCATCCAGATGATGGATAGTAGCAAAAGAACCCCAACTGCAATAAGAAATCCGTACATATTTAAATCTTTTCGGCTTTAATTAAATGTGATGATGATAGCTCTCCTCAAGCATTGGGTGATTTTTAGGAAGAAGATTTCCTTTGGCCAAGCCTCCTAACACAACCAACGCCACCGCTGAACCATATACGAGAAGCATTCCTACTTCCATGAAACCAATTCCTCCATTATGACCTAGCGTACCCGGCTGAACCATCAGGAAGAAATCTACCCAGTGACCAACCAATAATAGCGTACAAACTAACTTAAGGAAAACTCCATGACGTTTTGCATCTCTTGTCATTAAAACTAAGAATGGAAGGACAAAGTTCATCCCGATGTTTACGAAAATGAACGGTCCATACACGTCACTTGACAGTCTCTCAACAAAGTAAACTGTTTCTTCAGGTATGTTGGCATAATAGATCAAAAGGAACTGCGAAAACCACAAATAAGTCCAGAAAATGGAGAAGCCAAATACAAACTTTCCAAGATCATGGATATGGTTTTCATTGACCATTTCCAGATATCCTTTTCCTTTCAAGAAAATAGTCAAAAGTGTGATTGCAGAAAGTCCTGCAACAAACCAGGAAGCAAACACATACCAGCCGAAAAGAGTAGAGAACCAGTGAGTGTCAATTGACATTACCCAGTCCCATGCAGAAACAGAAGAAGAAACTGCAAAGAAAACCAAGAAATAAGCAGACCAGCTTCTCATTTTAAACCAATGAGTATTTCCACCTAATTGATCTTCCGCTGCAGCTATTTTCTTAAACTTGTTGAAGAAGAATACCCAAAATCCAAAGAAGATAATCATTCTGGCAATGTAGAAAATCGGGAAAGTTCCTTTTTCCATTGGCCAGAAAAAGAATGCTCCTTTTCCGTCAATAATTGAATCATATTCCGGAGAATTAGGATCGAACAACTCTGCATGCCACCAATGGAACAAATTATGTCCCATAAGGAAAAAACTAGCAATCATAATCAAAGCAGCATATGGCAACCAGTTACCAAAAGATAACATTACCCTAGTGATAGGAGCTGACCAACCTGCTTGAGCTGCATATTGAATAGCAAAGAAGAAAACACCAACGATGGCAATACCTGTGAAATACACATTATTGATCCACACGTTTGCGAACAACCTTTCATACCAGTGAAATGCATGGCCTGTTGCCTCTGCTCCATCTTCAGCATGACCACCACCGGTCATTGCCATCACAATACCGATTACAAGTAAAGCAGCACCAATACCCAAAATAGTCAACAAAGACTTTTTGATGCCCGCGTTGAAATCAAATTTTTGATCCAAATTATAGTTCTGTACGTCGTGAGCCATGATTACTGCTTCTGAATTACTTGTTTAACATAGTGAACGATCTTCCATCGGTTTTCAGTAGTAATCTGAGAACCATGGGCTCCCATTCTACCTTTACCTTTGGTAATTACGTGGAAAATATGGCCTTCTGGAAGATCGATGTAAGCTCCACCTTTTAGGTTAGCTACACCACCGATAATCTCACCAACTTTTCCGTCACCTTCTCCACCTTTACCATGGCAGGAAGAACAATATTGCTGAAATAGAACTTCTCCTTCTTTCAAAATTGGATCAGAAAGCTCGATTGGATTTTCAATTAGAGCTGCTTCTTCCAATTCAAACTGCTTCAGTCTATGAGGCAGAAATCCATTCTTATTTCTTGGAACAGTACCTTCTACTGGCTCTCTCATATTCATGTTATGAGGATTGTAGACGTTACTGTTGAAGAACTCACCCTTTTCATCTTCACGGGTAGATAACCATTTACCCTGCTCTTCATCAGTAATCTGAGTAAGAGGCTCATATGCTACAGAGTGATACATTTGAGGGGCATATTCCAATCCCTGATTGTCTCCTCCAGCTCTACAGCCGAAGAAAGCAAGGGCAGATACTCCCAAAATACTTAGTGTTTTAGCAATCTTCATATTTCCAGAATTACTATTCAAAACTTTTATTATTTACCTCTGTAGCACCGGAGGATTTAAGGATTTCCTTAATTTTCTCCACTTCCATGCTACTGTTATTAGCGATGTCAATTGCCATCACATGCTTATCATCAGTGATTCTGACATCGAAAATCCTAGGCTGCGCCCAAGGCTTCAAGTTTGAGCTTACCATAAATACTCCTACCATACCAAAAGCAGCAAGTAATACTGTCATTTCGAAGGAAACAGGAATAAAATCAGGGAAAGCTGCAAAGTCTTTACCACCAATAATCATAGGCCAATCAAACTTCATCATGTAAAACTGCATGGTCAAGGCCAAGCTAGTTCCCAACATACCAAATAGGAAGGCAGCTATAGGAAGTCTACTTCTTTTGTAGCCTAATACATGCTCTAATCCGTGAACAGGATAAGGAGAGTAAACTTCATGGATTTTTACTCCAGTGGATCTTACTTCTTTAACCGCATGGAGAAGGACATCTTCGTCCTCGTACACTCCAAGAATAAAATGTGTATCTCTTTCCATGATTATTTAGCAGCTTTTTCAGATGATGATTTCAATACTGACTTTACCTCAGCCATGTTGATTACCGGGAAGAACTTCGCAAACAGGAAGAATAAGGTAAAGAACAATCCGAAGGTGAACATATAAACTCCCACATCAGCCCAAGTTGGGTAGAACATAGCCCAAGAGGATGGAAGATAATCCCTGTGTAGGGAAGTAACGATAATTACAAATCGCTCAAACCACATTCCGATGTTTACTACCAAAGAAAGAAGGAAGGTAGCGACAATGGAGGTTCTAATTTTCTTGAACCAGAAAAGTTGAGGAGAAATCACGTTACAAGTCATCATAGACCAGTAAGCCCACCAGTAAGGTCCGGTAGCTCTGTTGATAAATGCATATTGCTCAGCCTCAACTCCAGAATACCAAGCGATAAAGAATTCTGTGATATAAGCAATACCCACGATGGAACCTGTGATGATGATTACAATATTCATCAATTCAATGTGTCCCATGGTGATATAATCTTCCAATTTGAAAACCTTTCTGGTAATAATCATCAAGGTCAATACCATCGCGAAACCGGAGAAAATCGCACCAGCAACGAAGTATGGAGGGAAGATGGTAGTATGCCATCCAGGAATTACTGAAGTAGCAAAGTCAAAGGATACGATAGTGTGTACAGAAAGTACCAAAGGAGTAGCCAAACCTGCCAAAATCAAGGATACAGATTCGTATCTCATCCAAGTTTTTGCAGCACCATCCCAACCAAATGAAAGCGCACCATAAATTGTTTTTCTCAATCCAGTAGCTCTGTCACGGATCGTTGCGAAATCAGGAATCAAGCCAATGTACCAGAAAACTAATGATACAGAGAAATAAGTCGAAATCGCAAACACGTCCCAAAGCAATGGAGAGTTGAAGTTTACCCAAAGTGAACCAAAGGTATTTGGCAATGGAAGTGCCCAATAAGCACCTAACCAGGGTCTACCCATGTGAATCACCGGGAACATCGCAGCACAGATAACCGCGAAAATTGTCATCGCTTCAGCAGCTCTGTTGATGGATGTTCTCCACTTCTGTCTGAAAAGTAACAATACGGCTGAAATCAAAGTACCGGCGTGACCGATACCAACCCACCACACGAAGTTGGTGATATCCCAAGCCCAACCGATGGTTTTGTTCAAACCCCACATTCCAATACCCTCCCAAAGGGTGGCAATAAGGGCAATTGATCCTAAAGCCAACACGCCTGCAGCTGTAAGGAAGGCCAAGAACCAAGCTAAAGATGGTTTGCCCTCCACCTGACGTGACACATCATGTGTAACATCATGGTAGGTTTTGCCTCCGGTAACTAACGGCTGACGTACGGATGAAGTAACCTGCATAGTTTATAAAATTATGATTACGCTTCGTTTTTCTCTTTATTTCTGATTTTGGTGAAGTACCAAACGTTTGGACTTACGTTGATCTCCTCCAATACGTGATAAGCTCTTTCTTCATTCACTTCCTTCAATGCAGAAGTAGTGTTTTCTTCGATTTTCAAGAGCTTAGAAACTCGGCTGTTTGGATCATTCATATCACCAAATACCAAAGCATCAGTAGGACAAGCTGTAGCACAAGCTACATTGATTTCTCCATCCTGAATCTTACGCTTCTCACGCTTAGCTGCCAATTTACCAGCTTGAATACGCTGCACACACATGGAGCATTTTTCCATTACACCACGTACACGAACAGTCACGTCCGGATTCAATACCATCTTACCCAAATCATCGTTTTGAGCAACATTGACTCCAGCGAAGTCTTTGTTATCATGATATTTGAACCAGTTGAATCGACGTACTTTATAAGGACAGTTGTTGGCACAATATCTTGTACCGATACATCTGTTATAAGTCATTTGATTCAATCCTTCAGAGGAGTGAGTGGTCGCAGCTACCGGGCATACAGTCTCACAAGGTGCGTTGTTACACTGCTGACACATCATAGGCTGGAAAGTTACCTCAGGATTTTCTGAAGCTTTCTCCATTCCATCCAAATCATCAGCCGGAGCATCTGAAGAATAATAGCGGTCAATTCTGATCCAAGCCATTTCTCTTCTGTTCAACACTTCTTGCTTTCCTACGACTGCCACGTTGTTTTCAACCTGACAAGCTACAGAACATGCAGAACATCCTATACAGGAATTCATGTCAATAGCAAGACCCCAGTGATGCTGGCTATATTTATGACCACTCCAAAGAGATATCTTAGATGGTTTTACAAATTCACCATCCTTGTATATTTCAGGCTTATATCTACCAGCAGAAGCATCTTTCTTATAATCTGCCAAAGTAGCTTCCTGGATCACGTTTTCACGTCCCATGAAAGTCTGGTGTGTCTGAGTTCTCGCGATCTTATAAGAATCACCAGTTACAGCCACTTCTACACCTGAAGTAATATCGAAATTCACAAAGCCTGCAGAAGCATCCAATAGTTCGTAAGCATTCACACCTACTCCATTGGCAACTCTACCTGCTTTTGTTCTACCATATCCTAAAGCCAATCCGAAGGTACCTTCAGCTTGACCTGGTTGGATCAAGATTGGAAGAATAAGTGATTTACCGTTGACTGTGATAGAAGCTTTCTTAGTGTTTTCTTCCACCATGGTCACTCCGTTTTCGGATGCCCATTTCTGAGAAACAGTCAAATAGTTATCCCAAGTAGCTTTTGTGATTGGATCTGGAGTTTCCTGCAACCAAGGGTTGTTGGCGAAAGTACCATTACCAATAGCAACTTTGGAGTAAACTACCAATTCAGCACCTGCATTATTTGCTTTGTAAGCTTTGGCTACAGCGGCAGCTGCACTTGCAGCATCGCCAACAGGAACTAGAGCAGTACCAGTCTTTTCTACAGCATATACACCATTGAAAAGTGCTCTATCCCAGAATTCCTGGAAAGAACCTGCATTTTCAGCAGTGGCATACATTTCTGACTGCCAGTTTTGCTGTAAGAAATCGTAGTAATTGGTAGTAGAACCAGCCCAAGTCAAGAAAGAATCCTGAGCCTGACGAGTGTCAAACAAAGGAGAAATTGTAGGCTGAGAAAGTGAATAATGACCTAACTTAGGTTGGAAGTCATTCCAAGACTCCAAATAATGATGATCAGGAGCAATGTACTGTACCAAGGAAGCTGTTTCATCCATAGTGCCGTTGGTCGCCAAGCTAACTCTTGCTTTAGCAATACCTTCTGCGATTTCAGTACCTCTTGCATGATCGTAAACCGGGTTACAGTTGTAGAAAATAACTCCACCAACCTGTCCAGCTTTCAATTCATTTACGAATTGGTTCATTCTAGCATCGTCTCCCTTTCTGAAATAAACAGGCGAAGAGAAATCTACTGTTGAACCATTATTTCCAAGCAATTCGTTGATTGCGTTGATTACTATTTGAACATTTGGATCATTAGATCCAGAAACTACTAAAGAAGCACCCCTACTAGCCCAAAGATCATTAGCTGCTTTGTCGAGGTGAGCAACTTCAACTGCAGGAGCAGAGACAGGAGCTACACCAGCTTTCTTTGCAATGGCATTGTATAATGCCAAAACAGCCAACCCACTTTGAGAAGCTTTGATTGGAGTTCTGTAATCCGCATTCGCACCAGTTAGAGTCAAATTAGACTCAAACTGATAATGACGGGACATTTCCGGCTTCTCTTTGCTGATTTTTCTTGTTTTACCATATTGTCCAGCAAATTCGATTGGGGAAATCCATGTACCTAGGAAGTCAGCTCCGAAGGAAACGATGGTTTTAGCCTTATCAAAAGAATAAGAAGGAAGAACTGCAGCACCGTAGAAAGTTTCAGCAGCTTTGGTAATACCATAATTGGAAAGTGGATCATACATGATCACTTCAGCTCCTCCGAATGCATCAGCAAATTGCTGCATCGCTTTCATGGTAGAAGGAGAAAGAATGGTATTGGAAACAATTTTTACCGAACCTGCACTTGCTAGTTTGCTTTTTACTTCAGCATCAAGCGCAGCCCAGTCGGTTTTTTGACCATTGGCATAAGGTCCTGCCAATCGCTCTTTATCATAAAGAGAAAGTACAGAAGCTTCAACAATGGCATTTACCTTACCTTTATTAATAGGAGAAAGCTCGTTTCCATCAATTTTGATAGGACGACCTTCTCTTGTTTTTACTACAACAGAAGCATAATCACCTCCGGAAGCAAAAGTAGATGCGTAATAATTTGGAATGGAAGGGTTAACGTCAACCGGCTTATTCACATAAGGAATAGCTTTTCGAACAGGAGCTTCGCAGGCAGCCAAAGAAGCTGCGGCCAAGCTGAATCCCATCAATTTTAGAAAATCCCTTCTGGAAGCACTGCCATCCTCGCCCAATGCGGAAGGAAGCTCGGGAAATTCCCGGTCGGCATGCTTTACAAACTCTGGATCGTTGTTGAGCTGCTCAAGCCCTTTCCAGTATGTTTTTTTAGTTTCCTTCATTTTATGATCTAGGAATGAATTTGCGAAATGAATGAATTAATAGTGGCACTTAGCACATTCTAAACCTCCGATGTCTTTCACTTTCAAGGCATCTTTGGAATCAGAGTGCAACTGAACCAATTTGTCATAGTACTCATTGCCTGCAGAAGCAATCTCAGTTTGTCTGTGGCAGTCAATACACCATCCCATAGTAAGAGAAGAGTGCTGATAAACCACTTCCATTTCTTCGATTGGACCGTGACAAGTCTGGCATTCAATACCTCCTACCTTCACGTGCTGTGAGTGGTTGAAGTAAGCCAAATCAGGCAAGTTGTGTACACGAACCCATTCAATTGGTTTATTATTATCTACCGCATTGTAGATTTTTTGAATTTCTGGAGAGATTCCCTCTTTGCCTTGCACGTTCTGCACATGGGTATGGCAGTTCATACAAATGTTTGGTGAAGGAATATTAGCAGACTTACCAATCTCTACCCCAGTATGGCAATACTGACAAGCAATCTCTAATTGTCCTGCGTGAAGCGCGTGAGAGTAGGCAATTGGCTGGGTAGGAGCATATCCTTGCTGCACACCCACAGAATAAAGTCCATCAATTGCGGTTTTAGCTACCAAAGCAACCACCAAGGCAGTTACAATGATGATAAAGCCATCACTCTTTAATACTTTACCGAAATTGAATTTTTGAGAAACGAATTCTTTGTCATCCTCATCTAAGTCCTGCTTATCAATGTATTTGGTCAAAACAGAGATGATCAACCCTAATACAATCAGGATCAAAAGAAGAACAATGACCAATACCACTACAATAATGGTCAAATACTCGCTTGGTACTCCTCCACCTGCAGCTACTTCACCTTCAGCACCAACTGCACCTGCAGCTGCCTGAGCGGCTGGATCGACCTTATCGCCATATTCTATATATGACAACAAATTGTCAAGGTCACCATCTGATAAGAATTCATGTTGTGGCATGTTGGTGTTGTTGTACTCAGCGTACAAAGCCACCGCGTATTCATCTCCAGAAGCGATTACTGCGCTTGAATTTTTGATGAATCGTTTTGCCCAGTCGATGGATCTTCTTTCGGTGATTCCTCTTAGAGCCGGACCAATTGCTTTTTGATCAAGCTTGTGACACGTTTTACAGTTCGCATTAAAGAGAGATTTCCCAGCAGCAACGGCTTCATCACTATCTGACACTGCCGGATCAGCAGCAAATGCCTGCGTTCCGATCAGTAAGAAAAACAGCACTGCCAGCGTGTGGAAATTCAGTCGAACCCCTACTAACGAGCGTTTGGATAACATATTATAGCTAATTAAATAGTTTAATCGGTTTTCAATAACCCCTGCAAAGGTAGTATCCGGGCGTTATTTTTCAAACAAGAGTTGATGGACAGCAAAAAATCATCAATCAATCCTAAATATTATATAATAATCTGATTTTCAATTATTTAAAAGAATAAACTATGACCGGAAATTATTTAGAATCTTTATAAATAAATACCTTAAATATCAATTTTAGAGGAGTTCAAAAAACCAAGAAAAACCGTAAATATTTTAATTCTAATAAGAATTGAATTTTTTGAAGAACCTGCTCATTTTCCAAAAAATTATGGAACTGCTTTTGCACTAGAATCATTAATTCCTACATTTGCATTCCGATTTCAAATGGTCGCGTGGCCGAGTGGCTAGGCAGAGGTCTGCAAAACCTTGTACAGCGGTTCGAATCCGCTCGCGACCTCACTCAAGCACCTTCATAGCGAAGGTGCTTTTTTTATTTTTCAAAGCACTGATTTTCAACTCTAAATCTACTGACTTATCCTATCGCAAATTAAAAGTAAGAATAATAGAGACTTGTGCATTCCAAAAATATACGATCTCGAGAAGACAGATATTAGAGGAAGTTTGCCGATTTAAATCTAAAAAAAGGAAGCAAGCTTACCTGGAGTAGGACTGCTTATTATCTATTCATTCCTTTGATTTCAGCGCCTATTTCAACAGGTAAATCACGAATTTTTCAAAAAAAAAACGCCGACTTTGCAGCCGGCGTTTTATGTTATATAAGAGGTCAAGAATTACTTCTTGCCACCTTCCATTTTCTCTTTCAATTCTGCCAAAGCATCCAAATCACCTAGGGTAGACTTTTCAGCTGGAGTCTTGTCAGCAGCATCTTCTTTCTTCTTAGTAGAAGCAGCTTTCTTAGCTGGCTTAGCTTCTTCACGGAACATAGCTGTATGAGACATTACAATACGCTTGTCATCCTTAGAGAATTCAGTCACTTTGAAGTCCAAAGACTCACCAACCTCAACTTGAGATCCGTCTTCTTTCTCCAAGTTTTTAGAAGTAGCAAAGCCTTCCAAACCGTAAGGAAGCTCCAGCACAGCACCTTTGTCGTTTTTAGAAACAACAGTACACTTATGCACAGATCCTACAGGGAATACAGTTTCGAAAGTATCCCATGGGTTCTCTTCCAACTGCTTGTGACCTAGCGCCAATCTTCTGTTTTCTACGTCCAATTCCAATACAGCTACATCTAGCTCATCTCCTACTTTTACGAATTCAGATGGATGCTTGATTTTCTTAGTCCAAGAAAGGTCAGATACGTGAACCAAACCGTCGATTCCTTCTTCCATTTCCAAGAATAGCCCGAAGTTAGTCAAGTTACGAACCACACCTTTGTGCTTAGTACCTACTGCATACTTGGTAGACATATCTTCCTTAGTCCAAGGATCTTCAGTCAATTGCTTAATGCCTAGGGACATTTTTCTTTCGTCTTTGTCCAAAGTCAATACAACTGCTTCGATTTCGTCTCCAACTTTCACGAAATCAGCAGGGTTTCTCAAGTGCTGAGACCAGCTCATTTCAGATACGTGAATCAAACCTTCAACTCCTGGAGCCAATTCCAAGAATGCACCGTAGTCAGCTACGTTTACAATCTTACCTTGTACTTTGGAACCAACTTCCAAGTTGCCTGCCAAAGAATCCCATGGATGAGAAGTCAACTGCTTCATACCCAAAGAAATTCTCTTCTTGTCATCATCAAAGTCAAGCACAACGATCTGTACTTTCTGATCCAACTGCAATACTTCTTCTGGATGATTGATACGTCCCCAAGAAATATCTGTAATGTGAAGTAGACCATCTACACCACCCAAGTCGATGAATACACCGAAGTTGGTCATGTTCTTGATCACACCTTCCAATACCTGACCTTTTTCCAGGTTGTTGAGGATTTCTGCTTTTTGCTTCTCGAGATCTTTCTCGATCAAGACTTTGTGAGAAACGACTACGTTATCGTTAGCGTGGTTGATTTTCACCACTTTCACTTCCATTTTCTTACCTACATAGATATCGAAATCTCTGATAGGCTTCACATCGATCTGAGAACCTGGCAAGAAGGCTTCTACACCGTAGATATCTACGATCAAACCACCTTTGGTTCTTCTCTTCACAAGACCTTCGATCACGCTATCATTTTCAAATGCGCTCTCGATATCCTGCCAAGCACGAACGATTTTTGCTTTTTTACGGGAAAGGATCAACTGACCCAAAGCATTCTCCTGCTCTTCGATGAATACTTCTACTTCGTCACCAGGCTTGATGGACTCCAAGTCACGGAATTCGTTCAATGGAACCAAACCATCGGATTTGAAACCAATGTTGATGATCACGTCCTTGTCGTTCACACCTACTACGGTTCCTTTGATCACTTCTTTCTCAGTGATCTCGTTCAATGTACCTTCGTACATCGCAGCCATTTCCTCACGTTGTGCTTTGGAATAGCCTTCTCCGAATCCTTTGGTTTCGAAGTTTTCCCAGTTAAAATCTTGTTTAGACATAATAAATAATGACCCTAAAAATGCCGACAGTTACCGGGCCGATTAACTGCGGTTTTTGGTTATGAATCAGCGATTTAGCACTTGCCAAACCACCCCGTTCACCCGAACGGACTGCAAAGGTACTGATTTTCTGTAATTTCAAGAAAAGGGAGTCAAAAAATCACTTGAAATGTGCTTCATCTGCTCAAAAAATCTTTGAATTGGATTTTTTTCACAAAATTGGAGCAAGAAAAAAGCCCTGAACGCTTCAGGGCCTGTGCAAGCAAAGAGTTAAAGGATTATTTTCGAACCCAAATTTAAGGATAATTTCTGATGATCAAGTTCTTTCAGACAATTTATACCATTTACGCCGCAATCCTATTTGCTGGACTCATGATGATTTTGGGTTTATTCATAGTGATCCCAGTTATGATTTCAGACAAAGGGGATAGAATTTCTTTCTTTTTTATTCGAAGCTGGGCCGGAATCTGGTCCTTTCTTTCAGGGATCAGCTATCAGGTAGAAGGTTTAGAGCATATTGACCGCAGGCAACCCTATATTTTCATTTTTAATCACCGCTCATTCATAGATGCTCCGGTCATTCCTATGGCAATCCCACAAACTTTGAAAGCTTTGGGAAAAAAAGAGCTTTCCAAAATCCCAATTTTCGGCTGGATAGTAGGGAAGTTTGCGATTTGGGTAGATAGAACCTCCACCGAGTCTAGAAGAAAAAGCGTCAAAAAACTGGTAGAACTTTTATCCAAAGG
>TARA_R100000365_G_C2748696_1_pt1 | contig 30029 bp, 22 predicted proteins | sample TARA_R100000365 | Tara Oceans TARA_R100000365 (sample SAMEA2620668) | marine metagenome | biome: marine biome (ENVO:00000447); feature: mesopelagic zone (ENVO:00000213); material: "saline water (ENVO:00002010), including plankton (ENVO:xxxxxxxx)" | depth 1000 m | reverse complement strand
CCCCGCCGGTCCAGACCAGCGGGCCTCATGCATGGGGATACCGCTAAATATCCGACCAGGCCGGGCCTGCAGATCGACCGCGCCAACTGGTTGCCCCTTCCAGACAATGCCGGTCACCTGTCCGCTCCAGATTGATCCCCGCGCCTGTTGCCAGCCGATGCCCTGCCCCGTCAGTCCGGACTGACGCATGGCAAAGGAGAGCGGCGCAAAAGCCACAAGTCCACCCAAAAGGCAAAGCGAGAAAACGACTGCTTGGAAAGTCCGCAGGCGCATCATGACGGCGCTCCCGAAAACTCAAAGCTGGCGCGGACTGTACCAGCCTCATCTGCAAACAGAGAGGCACGCTCCGGTTCTGCGCCATATGCCTTGCCCGCCTCTGCCAGCCACGCATAGACTAATGTCGGAGGCGCACTTTCAAACTGCAGCGTCAAACGGCCATTCTCACCTGTCTGGAGACGTGAGACTTTCAGCCCTCTTGTGTTGGCAAGTTGCAGCAGACCCTTGCGCAATTGTTCCCCGCCGACAATGGCAGACGCTCCGGAGGCAGGTTCTTGCATCCAGGTAGAGGCCAGTTCGGCATTCACCACATCCAATTGCCGGGAGGCGACTTCAAGGTCAGCTTTTGCTTGTGCATGGGATGCATGTAGAGGCGAGATGAAGACCAATTGAAAAATCATGAGCCCCAACAGGACCACGGCCGAAAGTATGAGCGCCCGCTCGCGATCTGTCCGCTCTGTCCACAGTTCGCTCATGACTGCGCCCCAATAACAAGATCCCCCACAACACGGCCATCCTCAAGCCGCGTATCGCCCAAATCGACACTTAGCCCGACAGCCTCCATCGCTTTCTTGACATCAAGGTCAGCCCCAAAGGCGGGGTAGGTCAATGTCGCTCTCAGTTCACCGGCCATGCGGTCATACCGCATACTGATCAGACTTGCCCCTGGCGTGGCCTCGACTGCGCCATACAGAACAGCGCTAGCATCCATAAAAGTCGGGACGCGCCTTCCAATTCCTTCGCCTTGCGAGCTGCGCAAAGCCGTAGCGGGGTTTGATGGCACGGGGCTTCCGGGATAGGCCTCAGCGTAATCTGCCTTGGCCTGCGCCTTCAAAATTTCTGTCAAATTCTGCATGGAATGCGTCGAGAGCGCCAGGGACGCGCCCCAGGCGGCAACCACAGCAGCCGCCATCACCGCAAGAGGCCTGAACTGCTTGAGTGGCAAGGCCGCTTCCCTGGCATTTGCGAAGCGTCCCTGTCGAATATCTGTCAGCTTGCCGCACTGCTCAGCCCACTCAGCCAGCTGCAGGAGACCATCAACGCGCTGGGCCTCCTGATCAATCCCGGCTTGCTTGAGCAGCGCAGCCATGACGTCAGACGGCCAAGCCGCATCGATGGCCATAGCATGCTCGCCAGTCGCGAACAGCAGACGATCGCCAACATCCACAAAAGCGCCGGCAGGAATTACGGAGAGATCTGGAACGAGGCGCGCCGTCTCAAAGCCCAGTGAAGCAATCTGCTCCAGCCAGCGCTCCATCTGGTCAGCGCTCACAGCATAGACCTGACGAACACTCGTGTCGGTCATTCCCGGTGATACCGCCGCGTGAATACTTTCCACGGGCACAGACAGCTCATCCTCGACCGCGAAGGCGGCGAGCCTTGCAAGCTCAGCAGGTCGGCGCGCAGCGATCTTCACGTGATGCGCCGTTACTTCAGTTCCCGGAACAAATACGACCAGCTCACTTCCTGTCGGGGGAATCTCTCCTTCCGGCAAAAGGTCCATTCCCGAGGGACCAGGCCGCGCAAATCGCCAAGCCTCTCCCACCGCAGGGACCTCTGAATAATAATACGGGCGCATCAACTGGATCTCCTGTGTGAGCCCTTGAGAACGAATGAACCATCTGCCACCCGGCCATAGAGCGCAACCATGCGCATCGAGCCCGCAGCAGATGAAATCAATATGTCCGCCTCGATATGATTAGCCGTTGTGGACAGGACGTTATCCGACCGCATTTCGGGGGCGATCTTCAGTATATCAGGCAAAGAGAGAAACTCCTCGACGCTCACCCAACCGCCCTCAGGACGAGAGGAAATAATCCGCTCCGCATCCGTGACAGACAATTCATAGGAGAACAGGGCAGACAGAAGAGGCGCCTGTGGAAGCGTTAGAGTATTGATATTCAGGCGCGTTTCGTCTTCAGGCCGACGTATACAGACAAGTCCGTCAAGCCGTGCCATGACTTCGGATGTATAGCCCTCAACTGCCCGAACCTCTCCAACCGACAATAATTTTTGGCCAGCGGTGCGGTGCGGAATGGCACGCGACCGATAGATCGGGTCCTCAGCCCCGGATGGGCGCGTACTAGTATCCGCATCTATCCAGTCTGCCAGGCTTTCGGAAAGTTGCCGCGCCTCATTTCCATAGAATCCAGCCTCTTCGTAGAGCGTGCGCAAATTCCTGAGCGGCGCGTTCGCATTGCTTGCTTCCCCCTCATCCCCTTGAATGGAGTTCAGGTTGAAGCAATTTGAAGCGTCCTTCAGAGAGATCGTAATACTCGCCCGCTCATATGGGAATGTCATAGGTTCCATCAGCACGCTGGAATCTGCAGTGAGACTTCCCTGCACCTGCGCAAGCACTTCGTTGACGACCTGCTCACCTGCAGCAAGAGCCCCCCGCGCCGCCCAGAAGCCATCTGCACGATAGCCCGACGTGCGTGACACGGATACAGATCGCGCAAGAGCATCTGTCGCGGCCAAAGCGGCCGCGGACATCAGCGCGATCATCAGCAAGACACTCAGCAGCGTCGCGCCACGCTCACGGGACACACGAGACGGCCTCATCCATTGCCCCCCACCAGAAACACTTGGCGCAGCTCATCCCCTTCACCGTAAACGAAGGTCATCTCTACCAATTCCGGCAAGCTTTCAGCCTGGCCAGACCAGTTCAGCTGCCAGCTATGGCCTGCGAAGAAACGCAGCCCGATACTGTCAATGCCATCCGCGATGACCCTTTCGGCATAGGGTGTTTCGCGCACCGGATCCGGTCTCAACCAGGCACGGCGCAGCAATCTTCCTTCCTGCACAAAATACTCGACTCTTTGCAAATCGCCCCGGGCGTCTGCTGCAGCAGGGTTCAGCCAGCCATTACGAGTGAAAGCTAACAAAGGTTGCGAGAGGGATTGCCCGCCGGTGAATGCCTGCGGCGCATCAAGACCATTCGGGGCGCGTGTCTTACGCAGCGTGGCCCCGGCCAGATCATCCCGAAGCAGACTATGTGCAACATCCAGCGCGCGTACATCACCCGTATGCCTCTCGACCACATCCCCTGCGCGCAGGGTCTGTATCAGCAGCGTTGAGCCCGCAACCAGAAGGAGCGAACTCACCGCCAGGGCAACCAGCATTTCGATCAGGGTGAACCCGCCGGAACGCTTCATTCTTCCGGCTCCTCTGCCTGCCCTTTCACGGGCTTTCGGATCAGAGTCTGCCGTGACACGAGTTGCTGACCCGTTTGTACATCGCTGACCAGAACGGTCACTGCGAATAAAGAGTCCCGGCCTGTCGAAACGATCGTACGATTCCAGTCAAACTCCCGTCCCCGCTGAACAGTGCGGCCTGTCTCAATGCCGGGAGCCACGGCATCTGGCCGCACAAGCGTCTCGGCCATGACATTGTCTGCTTCCACCGATGCCAGAAAGCGCTGCGACACCTGCCGCGCGCCCATCAGGCTTTCATTGCCAAGATGCGCCAGAGCCATGGCAGCAATACTGAATACTCCAAGCGCCACCAGAACCTCCACCAGCGTAAAGCCTTGTTGGGTACGCGTTGACATCATCTCAGCTCTCCACCGTGATCGCACCGGAAGCATCTGTAATCAGTACACGCCTCTTCGTGCCATCCTGAATCAAAAGCTGCGTAGCCGTAACAAAGCCGGTCTCGTCTGCAATGATATCTGGCCACACCTTGGTCGGTTGCTGCGCAGCTGGCTGCTGCAGTTTCAACTCGACCGGCTTTGGCAATTCGTAAGCGCCTTGCAGGGCTTGCCAGCGACCGCCACGCCAGACTTCCATGAGATATCCATCTTCCGCAATGCGTAGTCCGCGCACCTCTCCGGAGGCGATTGCCTCATCTGACAGGCGCTCAATTATCCCTTCCAGCCGGCTGACCTCGCGGTCCAGGCGCGTCTCACGCTGGGGCATGGTCATAACGATTGCCGTACTCGCGAGCGCAAGAATGGCCAGTGCCACAAGCACTTCCACCAGAGACATGCCAGAATTGGAAGAGGATGAGCGTAGCATCAGGCTGGCGTATCCCAGTTTCCGATATCGTCCTGCGTGTCCGCCTGACCATCCGGCCCGACCGAATAGACGTCATACGCCCCGCCAGAACGCGTGCCCGGAATGACATATTGATAAGGCTGCCCCCAGGGATCTGTCCGCATGCGCTTGATGTAGCCACCCGGACGATACTGCGCAGACTGTGCGCCTGTCGGGGCCTGTGTCAAAACGGCAAGTCCTTGCTCAGTCGACGGATATCCGTACATGTCCAGATTGTACATATCGAGGGCGCTCTCCAGCGCAGCGATATCGGAATGTGCCTTACCAATGCGGGACTGGTCCGTCGCGGGCGCCACATTGATAACGATCAGGGTGGCAAGCAGCCCCATAATGAACACCACGACCATCAGCTCGACCAATGAAAAGCCTGCCTCCTTGAGGCGTTTTGCTTCGCTATCCGTTGATACCGGCTTTCTCATGAGCCCCTCCTCCTTATCCTATGGCAAGTGTATTCAGCTGCAGGATCGGCAGCATGATCGACAACACGATCAGGCCGACAATACCGCCGAGAACGATGATGATGAGCGGCTCCAGAAGCGAGAGAAGCGTCGCAGAACCTGTTTCGAATTCATTGTCCAGATAATCCGCCGCGCGTGTCATCATACCTGGGATATCGCGCCCCGCTTCCCCGCTAGAGACCATGTGCACCATCATGGGTGGGAACACGCCAGTCGCCTTAAGCGCCCCGGCAAAAGAGCCCCCCTCCCGGACACGCTCTGCAATGACGTCTGCTGCCTCAGCAAAAACCAGATTGCCCGCTGCCCCCTTCGCGCCACTCAGCGCTTCCAGCACTGTGGCGCCAGACCCGGAGAGAGTCGCGAAGACACGCGCGAAGCGGCCCGCACAGACAGTGCGGTTCAGTTCACCAATGACAGGCAGCCTCAGGCTGAAGCGGTCGAGCATTTGCCGGATAGAAGGCAACTTCATCATACGAATTGTAGCAAATATAATCGTGGCCAGAGCCAGAACGATCAGCAAGCCATATGCCTGCAGCGCGTTGGATACTCCAATCACCATGCGCGTGATCAGCGGCAAGTCTGCATCAAAGAGATCAAACTGCTCCACAAGGCGCGGCACGACAAAAAGCATCATGGCAATGATCATACCCAGGGCCATGATGCCCAAAACTGCCGGGTAGATAAGGGCTGCCTGTACTTTTTGGCGCAACTGATGACTACGCTCCAGATAAGTAGCCAACCGCTCCATGACGTCGCCAAGATGTCCAGAGAGTTCACCGGCCGAGATGACCGAACGCAGCAGTACAGGAAAGGCCTTGGGGGCCACATTCATCGCGTCCGCCAGACGGGCACCTTCCGTCACTTCAGTTTTCACGGCATGCAACACACGCTGAACCTGAGGCGTGCCGGCATCTTCTGCCGCCGCAGCCAGTGCCTGCTCAACCGGCAAGCCAGACTGCAACAGAACAGATAGTTGCCGCACCAAAAGAACACGTTGCTTCTCGCTGATACGACCACCAATCAGGCTCGCATGGGCGCGCTGCTCGCTGACCGGCGTCACATCCAGCGCCATCAACTCACGCAGGCGCAGCTCCTTGCGTGCAGACCTGGGACTGTCAGCAGAGATAATCCCTTTTTGCCGTCGCCCCTCACCATCGACAGCCACATACTCAAATGCGGGCATCGCGCGCCTCCCTGCGACAGACACGCAGAACCTCAGCGGGGCTGGTCTCGCCGGAAACGACATAGCGCCGGGCATTGTCCAGCAACTGGTCATGCTTGGCAAAGGCGGCGCGCTCGATCTTGTCTTCGCTGGCCTCTTCGCCCAGCAGCTGACGGATCTGCTGGTCGACGACAAGTAACTCATAAATCCCGATACGCCCGTCAAACCCGGTATTGCCGCAAGAGAAGCAGCCTTGAGGCTCCGCCACCATCATCTCCTGCTGAGGATCGAACCCCAGGCCTTCCAGCTCCACAGCCGTTGCCGTGCGTTCTATCTTGCAGGATGGACACAAGCGGCGCACGAGGCGCTGGGCCATCACCGCTCTCAGGGTTGAGGCCAGCAGATAGGCTTCAACGCCCATATCGCGCAGGCGTGTGATGGCTCCAGCCGCGCTGTTGGTGTGCAGCGTGGAAAGCGCAAGCCGCCCTGTCGATGCAAACTCAAAGGCAACTTCCGCTGTTTCAGAATCCCTGATCTCACCCACCATCACGATGTTCGGATCCTGTCGCAGGATAGAGCGAAGTGTCGCCGCGAATGTCAGCCCGACCTTGTGATCCATCTGCGTCTGGCTGATGCCCGGCAGACCGTACTCAACAGGGTCTTCCAGCGTCATGATATTCTCCCGGCCGTTGTTGAGGCGGGAAAGGGATGCGTAGAGCGTTGTTGTCTTGCCTGAGCCGACCGGCCCGGTAACCAGAATAACGCCATTGGGCTGGCCCAGCGCATCCGTAAAGCGGGCATATGTGTCCTCATCCATGCCCAGTTCCGGTAAGCCCACAAGGGCGTTCTTTGTGTCGAGCAGGCGCAACACGACACGCTCCCCATAGCGCGTCGGAAGTGTGGCCACGCGGACATCGATAGACCGTCCGCCCACAGAAAGTGAGATACGCCCATCCTGTGGCAGGCGCTTTTCCGCAATGTCGAGTCGCGCCATGACCTTGATGCGAGAAACAATCGCCGCTGCCAGTTTCCGGGGCGGCGTAAGCACCTCCACCAGATCCCCATCGATCCTGTAGCGAATGGAGAGATCGCTCTCAAATGGATCAATGTGAATGTCGGACGCCCGGCGCTTGATCGCCTCATGGATCAAGCCATTGATCAGACGGATAACGGGAGCGTCATCCTGACCTTCCAGCAAATCCGCCGCCTTCGGAATATCATCGATCAGGCCTTCCAGCCCTCCCCGGCTTTCCACAGCCGCATCAATATCCCCATCCGCCATAGGCCCCTGCGCGAAGGCCTCTGCAAGGACGCGGTCATATGCGTCCTTGTCCAAGGATTCCAGCGCAAACACAGAGCCTAGGGCCCGCCTTGCCTCCACAAGGCTGAGAGGATCGGCCCCTTGCCTCACACCTACAGTCAGCGCATCCCGCCCGGACAGGACAACGAGGCCCTTCTCCTTGGCGAACGCATATGTGAACTGGGAAAGTGCAGCGCGGTCCATCATTGCGGCGGCGGGCTCCCTAAGACCTGGTTCACGAATTTATCAATCGTGATGCTGCTGTCAGCACCGTTCCAGAGTTCTTCAGCACGGATGTACTGATAGGATCGCTCCGTTGCGACACGAGCATCATCCCGGTCGCGCACAATGGTCGGCCGGATGAAGACCATCAGATTGGTGCGCACTTGCCCTTTGCCTTCAGAGCGGAATAATCGTCCGGCGACGGGCACATCACCCAGCAAAGGAACCTTCTCATTCTTGAGCGTCTCGGATTGCTCGATCAGTCCCCCAAGAACGATAATCTCACCATCATCCGCGATCACGCTGGTTGTAATGTTCCGGGTATTGAAGATCAGGTCTGTTGTAGCATCGCCCACAACCCCGGCAATGGCCGAGACCGTTTGTTCAATATTCAGGCGAATCGTGCCGTCATTGGAAATACGAGGGGTTACGGTCAACCCGACACCAACATCTTTCCGTTCAACCGTAGTAAAAGGGTTGGTGTTGTTATCGGCGAGAACTGAACCCGTCGTGATCGGAACATTCTGGCCGACAAGAAGGCTGGAGGTTCCATTGTCCAGCGTCATGTTGAACGGTTTGGAGAGGATGCGGGAATTGGTATCCGCTTCAACAGCCGTCAACACAGCACCGAAGAGCGTATCTCCATCCTGTCCGCCAACACCAACGCTGAGGCCCGTCAGTCCAAGTAACGAGTTAATGGCCGCCTGCGTAAACGGGTTTTTGGAAGCATCATCACCGCCATCCGAAAAGGGAGTGTCCTTGCTAAGCGCCCCTGCAAGCGCCAGCAGGTTTGGCGCCGAACGGGAGAAATTCGTCGAGGCAAACGGCACGGTACTATTCTCTGTGCTCGACAAAAGAAATTGAAGGCCCAGTTCGCGCGCAGTGTCATCGGACATCTCAACGATAATGGCCTCAACCAGAACCTGCGCACGTCGGCGATCAAGATCATTGATCACCCGTTCCAGACTAACCAGTGTTTCGGGAGGTGCGCTGATCACCAGAGAATTTGTGGAGTCGTGATGCGCGATTGTCGTTCCGGGAACGGAACTGTCTGTGAAACCACGGCGCGCATCCATCGCCGCTGCGACCTCTTGCAGTATCGGCACGATCTCCGAAGCATCGGCATTGTTCAGCGGAATGACTCGAAGCGTATCCTGAATACGGTCTGCGCTATCAAGTTGCTCACTAACCCGCCGCGCCCGCTCGACCGCAGCCTCTGAGCCATACAGCACGATGGAATTCCCCGCCTCGGAAGCAACCGCCTTGAAATTGCTCTTGTAGGCATCTTCTCCATTTGCAGTATTCAGCGTGGTAAGAATGCCTGCAAGTTCGCTGGCCGCAATATTCTTTAGGCTGACCGTTTCGGTGACAAAAGGGTCTTTGTCAAAAGTCGCAACCATTTGCCGCAGGCGCGGCAGATTGGAGGCATAATCCACAACCACCAAAGTGTTGGACTGGCTGTTAGCAATCACCTGGCCTTGCTCGTCAATTACGGGCTTCAGCATCTTGGCCGCTTCCAGCGCATTCACATGGCTCAGCGTAAAGATCTCTGTCGTGAAGGCATTGGAGCCATAGGCTCCCATACCTGCCTCGCCAACGGCGCTCTGCTCCGGCACGATACGGTACGTTGCCTTGCCTGCCGGTATGGCCGTAAATCCATGCACCCGCAATGCAGACAGGAAAACATCAAACACTTGCTCCCGTGTCAGCGGCGATGTCGATGAAACCGTAATCCGCTTTGTCCGGGCATCGGGATGCACAACAAACGTGTAGCCTGTCACCGTTGAAACATCCGCAATCAGGGCAGACAGCTCCACATCCTCAAAATTCAGGATATGCCGCGCATTATCCGCAGGCGTTTCATTGGCCAGTGCGAAGGCAGATGGGACTGCCGTCAGCAGGGCTGTCGCCGAAAGAAATGTCTTCAGTTTCATGGCTTATCGAGCCTCCTCAGGCACGAGCGTTTGTTCAACAATGCGACCATCGCGGTCGATGCGAAGGCGAAGAGCCTCCGGCTGGGAAAATTTCTTGGCGAGTTCCGCCGGGGGCATGCTGGTGATCGAGCCACCATCCATTCCGACAACGATATCCCCCGGCTGCAAGCCAGCCGAAGTCAGCGCACTGGAGTCGCCGCGCGAACCGATGCGATAGCCAATGAAGTCTCCTTCGCGATGCACCGGATCGATGGTCAGATTTGAAATCAGATCAGCCCGGGCAATTTGAGCGGATGCACCGCCTGTTGCCCTGGCAACCGCAGGCGCCTCTTCGCCCGGAACAGTCAGAACAGACAAAAGCCCCGCGCCGCCGACCATCATCAGGGTTTCAACCTGCCCGCCCTTGCGAAGGGTAACCCGGTCTCCATAGATCCGGTACAGCACAACACCATCAAGAATGGCCTCGCCTGGCACGTAAGCGGAGGTACGGTTGTCCGGCGTGGTGATAAGCGCGATCCCGTCATCTTCCTGAGTTGAGGCACGCACACCGCGAAGTTTGAGATTCAGGCTCGTCTCAGGTGCATCCGGAACATCAGCAATTACCGCAGGCCCTGCCCCGAACGGATTTTCCCGCATGAGGCGAGATGTATCCGCATCAACTGACACGGCCGTTGCTCCTGCAGGCGCAGAGGTTGCTCGCACAGGGATGTCCGGTGACACGGCACCACCAGGGTCAACCACCAGCCAGACCAATCTGGCACAGACCAAGCCAAACGCCACAACCAGGCCCGTTTCGGCCATACGCAAGGCAGGCCCTGCGGCGCGGCGGGCCATCCCTTTCAGGCTTTCAAAACGTTCATCCAAACTGCTCCCCCTCTTCTGAGAGGATACTTTTAACACCGACTGGTCCGCAACGTATTTACGCTGCGGACCAGCAAGACTTTTGTCACTTCAGCACGAACTGAAGCCTAGAACATGCGCTTCAGTCCGACGCTGACGATCATGCCCTGTCCGTACGTATCGACATACACACGATCACCACCGCGCTTCTGATAGGCTTCATATCCTTCCTGAAAAATGTTCTGCATATTCAGGGAGAATTGATATTCCCCCGTGCCTGCCTCAAACGTCTTGTTCCAGACAAGGTCAACCGTGGTTGGCGGCTGCTCCATAATGGCAGGCAGGTTTGACAGCTCCCCGGAACGAATGCGTTCACTGACATAATTCACAAGAATGTTTATCTCAGACTGCGCGCTCTCATTCAGCAAACCAAGTTGCATGTTGAAGAGATGTTCAGACTGCCCTTGCATCCGCCGGCCATCATTGATCCGTCCTGCAGCCGGAATAGTGCCGCGCACCGGGTTCAGGTTTGTGCCAATATTGAAGGCAACATCCCCATCCGCATGAATTTCGGAATCCGACCATGTGTAATTGGTCTTGATCTGGAAGTCCCGCTCTTCGAAAAACTTCCAATTGAGCCATTCACGAACAGGCAGGATCTGCTCATACTCTACCTCGAAGCCGTATAGCTCTGCTGACGGAACGTTAATAAAAGTGGTCTGGATCGTTTCTGCAGGCTCCAGAATTTCCTCGATGGGCTTGTCCAGATCCTTATAGAACAGTCCCAATGTCACGAACTGGTCGCGACCAAAGTAATATTCACCGCGCAAGTCATAATTCTTGATCGAGGCATTAACGAGATAGGGGTTCCCGAAAAAGTTGGCATCTGTTTCGGTATTCACAAAAACAGCCGGAGCCAATTCACGGAATTGCGGCCGTGTCAGGGTTTCCGAATAACCAGCACGCACCTGAAGGTCCTCAATCGGGTTCCAAGTGATTGTAGCGGCTGGCAACCAGTCAGACTGGTCAATCACACCTTCAACAACATTCCCCGTCAGGTCACCACTGATGTCCTGCGTGTCCACAGCCTGAATGGCATCTTCATAGCGCACACCCAAGGCCGCACGGATGTACGGTGTAAGCTGCGCGTCAATACCCGCATAGGCCGCATCGATTTCCAAAGTTGCCACATAGTATTGTGGGAACTGCTCGCCGGCCACTTCCGTAATCTGGCCCAGTCCCGTCTGGAACAGATAGTCATATATATAATCCAGACGGTTTGTGCGGTCAGCGTTCTGAACACCATTGATGTCGTAAATGATCGACGTCGCCGAGCGATCATTTTCAACATAGCTATAGCCAAACTTCAAATCGGCTTCGCAGAAATACGTGCACGTGCCGCTTCTGCTAAGGGGCAAGGTCCCATCAAACCCGAAATCCGTCGTATCGTCGTCAACGCGGCTGAACTGCAAACGGTTTGCCGCAGGGCTGACGGACAGAACTGGCACGCCCGCATCATTGATGTTGTAAATATTTGACAGCTGATAAGGCGCATCCCGAAGCGCCTCGGAATAAGATCCACGCCATTCCAGCTTCAGGTCCATCAGCTGCGGAAAGAAATGCACGCCCTGAACTTGTGTGGACCAAAGTTGGTGCTCGAACCATTCCAGGGCATCGACACGCTGATTAACGGATTCATTGTTTTCACCCGTAAGAATACGGGCTTTCTTTTCCGTAGAGCGCGTGACCAGACCAGTAAACTTGATTTCATGATCAGAGAACAGCTTGAAGCCGACTGTCGCCAGTCCATTCGCTTCAATCGTGTTTTCAGTGCTTTGGCGTTGCTGATTATAGGCAACACCAAGGCCGTCTCCTTCAAGAGTCCCGAAGCCGCGCTGACCTATCTTGCTTTTCCAGGAATTGCTGTAGCCGGCAGCGCCGATGAAGCCCATAACGATGTCGGGAGACACGTCGAAGCTGTTGCCGCCCGAAAGGTCAAAACTGAAATTCGGCGCCACCTCTCCCTTCTGCATGACGAGGAGGGAGGAATTATCAGTCAATTGGCGACCAAACTCATTATCCAGTCCATTGGCCAAAGAGGGCCGATCACGCGTGCCGTCGTCTATACCGAATATGTCCGTATCCGACCCATCATACAGCAGACCGTCTTCAAGACTGATGTCGGAATCGTATCCGGCCTTAGTCCCAATGGTGAAGAAACCCTCATCAGGAACGGTTTTCGTCCGCAGATCGACCAGCCCCCCTCCGAACTCGCCAGGAAGGTTTGGAGAATATGTCTTCTGCACAAGCACGCTTTGCAGAGCGGATGTTGGAAACAGGTTCAAAGGAACGACGCGGCGCAGAGGCGCAGGGCTGGGCAGAGGCGAGCCATTCAGCAAGGCCGTGGAATAACGCTCGTTCAGACCCCGAACATAGATGAACTCATCTTCAGCTGTTGCGATACCCGCAACGCGGGCAAGCGCGGCGGCCGCGTCTCCATCGCCCTGTAGTGAAAAGTCACCAGAGTCGATCAGACTCGAAACTTCAGAAGTCGAACGTTTTTCATCAGGAATGAACATGCCGCGAACCACGACCGTTTCCTGACGGGCTTCACTTTCCTCAACCGCGATCGGGTCGGAAGATTGGGAATCGTCTTGCGCAAGAGCCGGAGAGAGCCAGACAAGGCAAGCACCGGTCAGAAGCACAGAGCGGACAGACAGGAGGGATTTCATTTGTGAGTTTCCTGTTATTGGCGGAAAAATATTCCATTCCGCCTGAATGTCTTTGAGCTGAACGATGAAGTGGGGCAGCAGAATCTGCCGCCCCACTCTCAGGTTCAAGGCGGACTTAGTTGGCAGACGTCAGCTGACCTTCCTGATTAATGGTCCAGCCAAGGAACCATTTGTCATCCGCATCTTTCACGGCGCCAATATAGGTCGTCGGTTCGAGTTGGCCGATGCCTGTCACGTCATAGACAGTAACTGCATTTTCATTGGCCCCCGGAACAACGCCAGGCCGACCCGCGCGGAATGTAAAGCCAGACATCGTGCTGGTTCCATTCTCCACGACATTGTCAGCGGCCGTAAAGGTCACATCGTCTGCACCATCGCCGCTCTCAACAGCCTCCCCGTTACCGGAAAGGAAGAGCGAACCGATCACCAGGTCACCATTATCGAAAAAGGCTTTCGTGTCAGCATCATCGACATCCAGGCCGGCATCGGGCCAACCGATCACGATACCATTGACGATCGTACCTTTCATGCCACGACGCAGCAGAACCCCGGTATCAGCATTTGCATCTCCACTCGAAATCACAGTGAAATTGGAGAGGCGTGGCGTCGAGAAAGGAGTTTTGGTGTTGTCTTTATCGCGGTTGTCGCCTTCGATACCGCGAGGATCATCCGAAACAGAGCCGGCACCGCCATATACGATGCCATACTGCAAGGAACCGATCCATCCATCCGTCCAGTCGAAGCTGTCGTCACCGCAACCTGTTGCGACAAGGTGCTTCGCGTTAACGGCGCCACCGAAGAACTCAAAGCAATCGTCCAGGTTGTTATAAACCTGAACATAATCAACTTCCGTACCGGACCCGACACCTTGGAAGGCAATACCGTTTAGTTCGTCCGTATTGGTCACACGTGTACCGGCATACTGAACGCGGGTGTAGAACAGTTGACCCGAGTCATCATCAGCCGTTGCGCCGCCGAAGAAACCGGAGTCACCCTCGCCAATCTTCTGACAACCGACTGTACCACCTGTGGCAGTCGTGTCGTTACAATCATTGATTGGGCCCCGTCCATTGATGACAAGACCACCCCAAAGACCTTTGGTATCCTGATCCAGGTTTGTCGTTGTACCGTTCACAACATCCTTTGCTGTGAACACGACCGGCTTGGAAGCCGTACCGTTCGAGAGAATGCGGGAACCACGAGCAATGACGATATAGTCATCCACACCAGCCGCAACGATCGTCACGCCTGCGTCAATCGTCAAGGTCGCAGACGCTGAGCCTGCGATAGGATTGGCTGGATCGGCACCTTGATCCTTGCCGATGGAAACCTTGCCCAGCAATTCATAAATCAGCTGGTCACCATCTGTAAGGCGCAGATCCGAGGTAATTTCCGAAGCACCGCTGATTTCGCAAAGTTTTTTGCCATCCAGAGTACCGTTCTCGGTCGTACCGGTCGGACATTCCGCTGCAGTCGCATCAAACAGCGTACCTGGTAGAGCGAAGCTGGCCCAGTTGCTTGACACGCTTTCAGACGGTCCGAAAGCACCGATATAGTCGGTTGTGGCGAAGAAGCTATCGCCAGCCAGGGCGGCAGATACGGGAACGCTCAACTCCTGCTGGCCTGGGAAGAAGTTTTCAACAAGACTGTTGGTTCCTGTGCGGATGTTATCCGATGCCGGGAATGTCGGGACACCATCTGAATCCGTTGCGAAGTTCTGAGCCGTATCCAGCAGCAAGGACTGAATGACCAGATCGCCATCATCAAAGTTGGTGAAGGTTTGCGGATCATCCACGTCGATGCCCGTGGCATAGCCAGTCACGATACCGTTCACGATCGTGCCCTTCGTGCCGCGGCGCAGAAGAATACCTTGCTGGTTGCCATCAGAGCCTACGAGCGTGAAGTTGGAAACGCTTGGGCTGGAGAATGGCGTCAGCTCATTCTGCTTGTCACGGTTATCAGCTTCAATCCCGCGCGGGTCATCAGAGGATGGCACCAGAGAGCGAACAGCGGCAAATTGCAGCTTGCCGGTCCAGCCATCTGTCCAGTCAAGGGAGTCGTCGCCTGCGCCCGTGATCACAATATGCTTGGCACTGACTGTGCCGCCGAACCATTCGATGCCGTCATCCAGATTGTTGTGTACCTGTACGTAGTCAACGCTGGTACCTGAGCCCACGCCCTGAAAGGCAATGCCATTCAATTCGTCCGTGTTCGTAACGCGAGAGCCTGCATACTCCACGATGACATAATTCAGCGTGCCGGAATCATCATCTGCGACATTGCCGCCGAACAGACCGGAAGATCCTTCGCCAGACTTTTCGCAATCGGCATCGCCGCCGGATACTGTTGTCAGGTTACAGTGGTTGATGGGAGCAAAACCATTGATAACCAGACCGCCCCATTGGGCGTTCGTTCCAAGATCAATCAGGTTGGAGCCGGTCTCTTCGTCATTGATGGCTGCGCGCGCTGTGAACCGAACTGGCTTGGCAGCCGTCCCTACAGCTTCGATCTTGGAGCCACGCGAAACGACCAGATAATCATCGGTGCCGCTCGCTGCGCCGTCAACAGACGCGCCAAAGAAGCGAACCCCTGCACCAACAGTAAGGGTAACTGCTGTGCCTGCGCCATTCTTGTTGTCTTCCCCAATGAAGACAGGTCCCTGGATCGCGATCGTGGTGTCGGCAGGAATGTTCAAGTCAGCGGTAATGACTGTGCCGCCTTGCGCATCAGAGCCGAGGACACAGACGTCGACATCGGCAAAGCCATCGGCAGTAATCTCAACAAGAGATGTTTCTGTCGTTCCTGTCGGGCAACCTGCAGTCGGAACCAGGTCAATCGTTGCAGCGGCAGGCGGAGGAGGAGGTGGCGGCGGAGGGCTAGCCGGCGGATTGGACGTGCCCGGTGATGAGATCGTCGTATCAGAACACGCAGCGAGTGTGAGCACCGCAATGCTCGCCATGGTCGCCAGCTTCAAAGTCTTCCCAAGTTTCATTCTTAACCCCTTCAAGGCCCCGTTCAAGAGCGCCCGGTCTCAGCAAAAATCCGTTGTCAGGTGAGCAGTTAACGATTCTCCCGTACACCTCACCCGAGCGGGCTTATGGCAGCGACCAACGACGCTTTCTGAACAGTTCCGCAAAGTTTTTATGACGGTCACTAGACGGCTCACCGCCTTCGCGTCACGCAAACGTCACAAATGATCCGAAGTCATGTATATATGAAGATCCGAAGACGGACTTACCTCCAGAAACAATGAGGTTTCCGGAGGTTATCAGGACAAGCAGATACGCGGTCGCCCGTTAATAAATCCGAGTGCAGCAGATCAAGGTTGAGTGAGATGCAGCGCCTTGAAGGGCATCTCATAAAGCGCGCCGTCACGGGAAAAGAACAAGGTTTCGCCATCTGCCGATAGGCCTGCTCCAAAATCTATTCCAGAGGTGTTCAGTGGCTCTCCTGGGTTCACAGGCTCGCCCCAGGAGCCATCATCCAGTTTCTGTGAGGTCCAGATATCGACAACGCCCAGTTTGGGAGATCGATGAGAATAAAAGAACAACCGCTTCCCATCCGCCGTCAACGCGACGTGGTCATTCGTACGAATATCATTCAACTCATCCAGCGGGCGCTGCATCACCCAATTGCCGTTCTGATCCTGACGTGCCTCTGCCATCTCATAGCCGCCACCCCCAAGCTGGCTGTGATTGCTGACGAACACCATCAGGCCATTGGCGGAAATGGCCGCCATGGTTTCATTCGCGCCTGTATTCACGTCCCCCGGCACAGGCTTCGGCGTGCCCCACACGCCATCTTCAAGCGGTACGTACCAAAGGTTCAAATCCTTGCGGCCCGGCATTTCAGGCAGCTCTTCATCGCTTGCATAATACAGCGCGCCATCGGCTGCACTGAAACTTGGTCCGGTCAGCATCTTACGCGCTGGTAGCTCCATACGCTGTGGCTTGCTCCAGCTCTTTCCCTCGCGCCGCACTTCATACAGCCATGTCTCATCGCCATCTTCCTTGGCGAAGACGCGCACCTGCCCATCCGCACTTTCTGTCAGAGAATAGGCCCGTGTGAACTGGGTGGGGGCTTCCGCCTCCGGGAAGACAGGCCGCGGGTCATCGCTTTGCTGGCCGGAACATGACGTGACGGTCAGAGCCGCCAGGAATGCGCCTAGAAGAATCTCTTTACTCATAATGCCTCACGTCAACAGATCGACAGGAACGTCCAGCGCTTCAGCCAGGCGTTTGGCTGTTTTCAGACCATAGGACATACCGCGTTCTATGGCCGAGATGTGATTCGGTCGGATGCCGCAAATGTCACTCAGATCCTTCTGGGTCATCAGGCGGAACTGGCGCACAGCCCTGACGGCATTCTCACCTTCACGGATCTTCTCGATGATTTCCTCCGGCAAGTTCAGCGGAGCTTCCTCTTCGACATTCCGAATCTGGTCACGCAGGTTGGCTATGTCCCGTTCAAGGTCAGATACCTTTTTCTCAAGATCCAGAACCTTGATTTCAAGGGAATAAACCAGTTGAAAATCACCAGACACGGCCAGCACCCCTTTGTTACAGGCGCAGCGATATTCCGGATTGAGCACGGTTTAGTGTCGGCTTTGATAAAGTTCTGTGACATGCGCCTCCATATCCACGGAACCCTTAGCCACCTTCGCTTAACCGAATCGGCAAAGTCTTCTCCATGGACAGAAATGGAGAGTCCCATGTCCATAAAATGGGTTCGCAGGCGTGCGCACGCACGCAAACTACCTTCCGGCCAGGTTGTTCAGGTGGCTTCCTCCTGGGTACCTGTGGAGCGCAGCGACTCTGCCGGACCGGAGAAATCCTTTCATTCCGCCTGCCCGGTTTGTGACGCGCCCATATTGAGCCAGCGCATGCCAAATGGCGGCTGGGTACATTATGAGCGCCACAAGAATTTCAGCCGCATCAAGCACCCATGCTTTTACAGGGGTGAAGACATGACACCGGAGCGCGACACAGAGACAGGCGACCTCTTCGCCTGACTAGTGAGTGCCTAGGCGCGTTTTGCTTTCGCCTGCTTGCGCATCCGGATGAGACGCCGGAAGCCGAGTGAGATACCTGTGTAAACTAGGATAGCACCGGCGAGAGAGGCTAGGCCAGCAATCGTCTGCCCGATCCATCCATAGACTTCGCCTGTATGGATGAAGCGCAGGAAGATCCGCGCCTTGCGTGCGGGAGTGGCATCATCACCAACAGGCGAACCAATGACACCCGATCCATCTTGCGCAAGGGTCAGGGTCCGCTTCTTGCCCGCTTGCGCGCCATTGCCCATATCGACGGTCATTGTAACCGTTTCAGCCATTGGCTCAGGCAAGGTGATCGAGACACGTTTCCAGTTTTTGTAATCAGCGGTCGCTTGTCCCAACAGGGTTTCAAGTGACGCGGCCTTGAAATCTGCCGGCATCTCCGAGGGCTGTATTTCCTGCTCTGCCGCAGCTGGCGGACCATTTCTGCCCGCGCTCTCGCCAAAGGCAGCATAGACCAGATTGTTGGCCCAGCCATAGGAGAAGACAGCGCCAGACACGACAATGGCAATCAGCGGCAATAAAGACCAGGCCGCTAGCACATGGTGCCAATTATAGTCCCGCGCCTGCGCGGTCCGCAGACCCTTGCGGAAGAAGAGCTGTGTCTTGACGAAGGCCCACTTCCAAGTCCTCGGCCACCATAGAATGGCACCCGTGATCAACAGGCCGGCAAACACAAGATTGGCTGCGCCATTGATCGCCGCGCCCAATTCGCTGCGTCCGCCAGAGAAAGACAGCCAGCGGTGAATACGCATCACCCGTCCGAAGAAGGCTTTGGTCTTCTCGCCCGCCTCCGGCATGGCCTCCGCAGTGTATGGGTTCAACAAGGTATTGTCGCGGCGTCCCTTTGACAGGGTCACCGCGTCGGTACGGTCTTTGGGAATGACCAGGGCATGACCGGGCTCGGCTCCCATCGCGATACTGGCTTCAGCCAGGGCGTCGACCGTCATAGGGTCAGCTTCCTCTGGCGCGACCACCGCCGCATTCTCTGCAGCGCGTATCATCTGACGCTCATAGGTCAGCAAGACACCGGTAACCGACATCAGAAGGATGAAAACTCCTGCGAGCGCACCCATTACAAAGTGCGTCCAGAAAAATACGCGTCGCATCATTTGCCCCTGTTTTGTCTTCTACCCTTGAACGGGCGCGTCATCGAAATCCGTCGCCAGCGCAGATTTCATTACACACAAGGAACTCCTTACACGACAATGCGAATGATTTGCAAATGCATATATGTGATAAACAGAGGGATCACGGGAACACATAAAAAACTGCCAGCGCGCGGCAATGGCCACACACTGGCAAGGAAAGTCTCAAGCACTATGGCTGCGCCGCGTTACATTTAACACCGCAACGGCGAAACGTTAAAAGCTACTGCTTCGCGGTCGGCGCCTCGGCGAGAGCTTTCAGGATCGCGCTGAAATGTGTGTTCGCATCGAACTTCTTCTCTCCCGTCGTCCAGCCGAGCCTGACGATCACGACATTCTGCGATGGGAAAATACCAACAATTTGGCCGTTATGGCCCATCGCGAAGTAGGCATCTTCTGGAAGATCCGGCAGATAGCGACCGTCTCCCTCCTCTGCCTTGCCATTCAGCCAGAAGCTGCCCCCGTAAATACCCTGCGCATTGGCGGGGGCCGGGGTGCGGACAAAGTCCACCCAGTCAGAAGACAGTATCTGCTGCCCGTCCATCTTGCCCTGGTTCAGGAACAGAAGACCGAACTGCGCCCAGTCCCTGCCTGTTGCATAAACATAGGAGCTGCCGACAGGTGTTCCGGCCGTGTCTTGTTCGAAAGTCACGCTCTTCATGCCAGCCGGGCCAAACAGGCGCTCGCGCAGATAGGCCTGGGTCGCCGCGCTTCCCCCCAGAGTCTCCGTCAGGGCGCGCGCAACAATATTCGTTGTGCCAGAAGAATAAGACCAGACCGTGCCGGGCTCTGCCTCAAGCGGTTTGTTGGCCGCATAGGCGGCCATGTCAGGCTCCAGGAAGAGCATACGAACGCTGTCATTGTCCTGCGTGTACTCTTCCACAAAGCTCAGCCCACTGCTCATCTGCAGCAGATTGCGCAAGGTGATGTCCGCGCGCGGGTCATCACCCTTCCATTCCGGAACGGGAAGCGGTGCATCCAGCTTCAGCAGACCATCCTTGACGACAAGGCCCGCGAGGGCAGCCGTAACACTCTTGCTCATGGACCAGCCAAGCAGCGGCATGGAGGCATCGAATCCCTCTGCATATTGCTCGCCCGCAATCTGACCATCCTGGATCACAACAAGCGCGCGTGTCCGCAGATCACCTTCCGGATCCGCCATGGCTGCATCGAAGGCTGCTTGAAGCGCCGCATCCGCGGAGACAATCTCTGGCGCTTGAGACACATGCTCAGGAATACGCTCCGGATCAGCCGGGCCTGTATCCAGCGTGCATCCAGATACAGGATCATAACTGGCCACTCGATGGAAAGGGCCGACCTGCGCCTTGACCGAATGATTTGCCGCATCGACTTCGTAGGAGATGACCGAGGCTGGCGGCCAAAGGGGTGCAATATCGTTCGTGACGACATCTTCCTGGCTGCGACGGGATATGAAGATACCCGAGCACAGCACTTTGGCGCCGACCCCCGTAGCAATAGCCGCGCCCTTGGCAATTTCACTCTCGGCGGAAGCCGCGTCAGTTTTTGCCTCTTGGGCGCCAGCTTGCGTCACAGCTATGATCACACCGGAAAAGAGTAAAAGAGAACGCCAGACAGAACGACACTTCCGTCCTGAAGACACACTGGATGACTGAAAGTCAGATGACAGTGCATGTCCGCACTCAGATGGTCGAATCCGCATGAGGTATCCTTTTAAGCTTTTCCGGGGATCAGGTATTGTATGGACAGGCCCGAAGCCGCATCAGAATCTGATGCGCGCTTCTGCCCCCCAGCTCATTGGCTCGCCTCTGTATTCGAGAAGCGCCCCCAGGAATTCACGGCCATAACTGACCACATAGTCCTCGTCCGTCAGATTGCGGGAATAGAGCGCCAGCTCCCACCCTTTGTTACCCGCAATACCGACACGGGCATCCAGAAGTCCATATCCAGGCACCTTGCCGAAGGAGATGACTTCGCTGCCAACCGTACGCGTGGAGTAATTGTTCTCTTCCACATAATAGGTGGAACGATAGCTATACTGAGCCGCTGCAAACAGGCTGAGCTCCTGGCTGATCTGGCGATCATAGTCCAGGCCAATCGTTCCCTGGAACTTGGACGCGCGCGGCAAGCGGTTCCCGGCGACGTTCACGCCACCAGCACCACCACCCGGGAAATCAGTAAAGGTCGTGTCGAGCAGACCAATACCGCCCTGAATTCGCAGATCGTCATTCACGTGGAACATGCCCTCTGCCTCAATACCCTGACTGCGCACAGACCCGGCATTACTAATGGCAATGACAGTCTGACCACCGGTAAGCTCACGATACTGATTAACCTGATAGTCGGTATAATCCGCCGTGAACGCGGAAAGGTTCAGCGTCGCGCGATTATTGAAGAACGCGCCCTTCAGGCCGATCTCATAATTGTCGACGGTCTCCTTGCGGAATTCCACACCGTCCGGGAAGATCGATGCAGAAATGAAATCCAGATTGTAGCCGCCACTTTTGTAACCCGTCGAATAACGGGCATAGGTGTTGACCTCTGGCGTGATGCGGTAGGTCAGAGTCAGCGTCGGCGAGACGTCGCGGTCTACACGGTCCTCATCGACCGTACCTGTTGCAATACCGAAGGCTGGTGCAGCGCTTCCGTCAATCGACCAATCGACAGTCTTCTTCTCCCATGACCAGCGTAGGCCAAGGCTCGCTTCCAGTTTGGGCAGAATGTCGTAGGCAATATTGCCATAGATTGCGGCATTCTCGGTTTTCAATTCACCCCCGCTCAGCGCCCCGGTTCCTGGTGCCAGCCCCAGCGCGCTCCCCAGCGCGCCGCCCAACGCGTCACGATTCGTATCGCTATCCTGGGAGTAGAGATACAGACCCACAAGATATGTGAAACGTCCATCATCCGGGGAAATCAGCTGAAGTTCTTCAGACGTCTGCTGATAATTATCCTCATAATTGACATAGAGCAGATCAAGCGCGGAGCGGTCAGCGTCAAAACTCGTGCTGAATTCCGTTTCCCGATAGGCTGTGATGGACTTCAGGATATGGTTGCTGGGCAGTTCATAGGATGCCTCGGCAGACACACCCCAGATCGTACGATCATCATCCTTGATACGACCCGACGTATAGCTGATGACATTTCTCTCTGGTGCAGCCGTGTCGAGCGCGGAGCCGAATGAGTTCGTCAGCGGATCACCATTGTTCGGCCGGTCATTGGCGAACAATGCATCGGCAGAAAGGTACAGCGTGAAGGGGCCGCCATCATCAATGTTGATCTGGCCACGCACACTTTGCGAATCCCGGCTCGGCGTCTCTGCGCCATCGGTGATGTTGCGGATATAGCCGTCACGCTTGACGCTGGAGGCCGCCAGGCTGGCAGAGACCGTTTCCGTTACCGGACCGGAGACGCGGAACGCATATTGTTCCTGGCCCAGATTACCAATGCGCGCGAATGCTTCCCCGGTAAACGTATCTCCGGGGCGCTTGGTAATCAGGTTGATGGCGCCGGCATCATTGTTCTTGCCGAACAGTGTCCCTTGCGGGCCGCGCAGTACTTCGACCCGCTCAAGCCCCAGAAGGTCCTGATCAAGCGCAGGAGACTGGCCAAGATAGACACCATCAATGTATAGGCCGGCCCGGCTATCAAAGCCGATATTCCGGCTGCTGGAGCCAACACCGCGGATCGTCAGCGTCGCGCCAAGTGCAGATGTGGAAGCGATGTCCACATTGGGCACATAATTGGCGACATCCTGAACGCGCTGAGAGGACGTCGCTTCCAGCTGCTCACTGCCGACAGCGGCAATCGAGCTTGGCACATCCAGGAGATTCTCTTCGCGGCGCTGAGCCACAACGACGATCGCGTCATAAACCTTGTCAGCGTCTTTAGGTTCAGCCTCAACGGTGCTGACCTCTGCGTCCTGGGCGGGTGTCGTCTCAGCCAGCGCTTGAGCCTGTGCCGACAAGGGCAGAACCAAAGCACAGCTGCTCAGCAGAACACGGCGAACGGAAAACAATTGCATACAGATAACCTTTCCTCTGGAACACGCGGGTCCATCCGCATTCCTCAGTCAGGAAAATGACACAATAGCAATTACGAAACAATACTGTTTCGTAATTATTCAATCGTCAAGAGATATGTCTTTCAGAACACCGTCTAGTACAGCGGATATGAAATCTGCATCACATGGCAATTGCAGCAGAAGCGAGCGGTGCCATATGGGCCCGAAGATCTGGTGGGCCAGAAAATCGAGGCGGATGCCCGGCTCTATTCGTCCCTCATCCTGTGCGCGCTGCAGCAGGTCTATCAGCGGCGCGTTCCGCTCCCGGTCCAGTTCCTGTATCAGGTGACGAAGCTCTTCATCCGTGCCGGCAACGGAAAAGGCATGCCGGAAAAGCCCGCCAATTCGCTTGTCTGCCAGAAGCTCGGCGCGGTTCCGCATGCCTCGCTCCAAATTCTCCCTGAGGTTGCTGCCCTCAATCACAGGAGGGCTGGAATCCTGCAGGATTCGGGCAACCGTGGACGTGAAAACCGGATTTATGGAATCCCAGCGCCTGTAAAACGTCGCGCGTGATACCTTGGCCAGCTTGCAGACCCGCTCGATCGTCAGAGAGCTTACATCTTCATCCTCGATAATCTTGAGCGCGGCGCTCGTCAGGCGCTCAAGGATCTTGTCGCTCGGCGGTCGTCCGCGCCGGGCTGCCCCGGCCTCCGCATCTCCTGCTTCGCGCACCTTCGATTTTTCGGACATGTTGGCCTCAGCTCACACTCAAGAGGAGACAGCGTCCAGGCACACCCTAGATAATACCATATCCATTCAAGATTATTCCCTACCAACCAAGACTAGCAGGTATTGCGCAGCAGCCAACACTTCGGTTCGCACTCACCCAAGGTCAGGCCTCGTCGCCCTCGCCTTTCGCTACGGAGGCTGCCAGCGCAGCTGAGAGGAACAGGTCGATATCCCCGTCCAGAACGCCGGAAGTGTCAGAGGTTTCCACCTCGGTCCGCAGGTCTTTCACCATCTGATAGGGCTGCAGAACATAGGATCGGATCTGGTGGCCGAAACCAATCGCGCTCTTCTCAGCATATTGCGCATCTGCAACAGACCGGCGGTTCTGCAATTCCAGCTCATACAGCTTTGAGCGCAGCATTTGCCAAGCCTGATCCCGGTTGCGGTGTTGCGACCGGTCATTCTGGCACTGCACCACAATGCCGGTCGGCTCGTGCGTTAGGCGCACGGCGGAGTCAGTCCGGTTGACGTGCTGACCACCTGCGCCAGACGCGCGATATGTATCTGTACGTACATCTGAGGGATTGATCTCGATCTCAATATTGTCATCGATCACCGGCGTCACGCTGACAGAGGCGAAGCTGGTATGACGGCGCGCAGAACTGTCAAAGGGCGAAATCCGCACCAGGCGGTGCACGCCGGTTTCAGACTTCAACCAGCCATAGGCATTCTCGCCCTTGATCTGCAGGGTGGCGGACTTAATGCCCGCTTCCTCGCCCTCACGCTCATCCATCTCCTCGACCTTCATGTCGTGCGCTTCGGCCCAGCGCGCATACATGCGCCGCAGGATGGAGGCCCAGTCCTGGCTCTCCGTGCCGCCTTCGCCGGCATTGATCTGGATAAAGCAATCATTTGCGTCGGCTTCGCCGGACAGCAGCGCGGCCAGCTCGGCCTTCTCTGCCCGCGCAGCGGCCTTCTGCAGGGTTGCCTCAATGTCGGCGATCATGCTCTCATCGCCCTCAGCGAGTTCGAGCAATTCTTCTGCGTCACTGGCTTCCTGTTGCAGGGACTGAACGGTTTCAATGCCCTCAGCCAGACGCTGGCGCTCACGCATCATGCCTTGTGCGGCCTGCGGATCGTCCCAGAAGTCCGGACGTTCGGAAAGAGCTGTCAGCTCATCAAGACGTTTTGTGGCAACGTCCCAGTCAAAGACGCCTCCGTAGCAAGTCGGCCGACTGGCGGATCTGGTCGATGAGCGATTTGATTTCTGCGGACATGTGATCAGCCCCTTGTTCTTATGTGTCGGTCCAAAAACTGAGAGGCGGGCTATAACCTGCCCACCTCACAGCGTCAAAATCGTAAGTGCGTCAGAAGATGCCATCCAGGCTGTCATCCGCAGGCTTTTCTGCCTGGGGCCTCATCGGATTGGTCTCTTCGACAATGCCTGCGTCACGCTCAGGGTCAAAGCCGGTGGAAACGCCGCCTGTATTCCCACAGGTACCGGAGATGGACAGACAATCGCTGGTATCGCGGAAGGCATTCATGCCGGGCTCAGTGCCGGGGCGGAAGGCTTCATCAATGATGACATCCGTTCCCGGTCCCGGCAGGTCTCCCGTGCGGGCATCGATCTTGACGAGGCGCACGCCGGGAGGAATCCGGAACGGAATGGCAGCCTCTTTCTCAAGAGCTTTTTCCATGAAATCGGTGAAGATCGGTGCCGCGACAGAACCGCCCGCCTCACCTTCGCCCAGAGACCGGTTGTCATCAAAGCCAATACGCACCCCAACCACCAGATCTGGGGAAAAGCCCATGAAGACGGCATCGCGATAATCATCGGTCGTACCCGTCTTGCCGGCCAGCGGCTTGCCAACGCGCAGGGCCCGGCGGCCCGTACCGCGCTCGACAACACCTTCCAGCATATGCGTCACCTGATAGGCAATGATCGGGTCCAGAACCTGCTCGCCAATCTCGGCCAGCTGGGGCGGTTCCTGCCCGTCCCACTCTTCGGCCTCACAGCCATCGCAGGCACGCTCATCATGACGGAACAGGGTGCGCCCGTGCCGATCCTGCACACGGTCCAGCAGCGTCGGCGTGATCTTCTTGCCGCCATTGACGAACCCGGCATAGCCGCGCGCCATGTCGATCAGATAGGCATCGCCCGCGCCCAAAGACATTGCCGGATAGGGTGGCAGCTCTTCATAGACGCCCATGCGCACGGCCAGATTTGACACTGCCTCCATGCCGATATCCTGCGCGACACGAGCCGTCACAAGGTTCAGCGATTTCTCCAGCGCGATCCGTAGCGTCACCATGCCGTAGGTGCGCCCTTCAGTATAGTTGGACGGGCGCCAGTAATCATTCGTGGAAACGTCAAAGGCCACAAAGGGAGCGTCCAGCATACGGGAGGCTGGCGTGTAGCCACGCTCAAGCGCTGCCGCATAGACAAAGGGCTTGAAGCTGGAGCCCGGCTGACGCTTGGCCTGTGTCACGCGGTTGTAGCTGGACTTGAAGAAGGAATAGCCACCCTGCATTGCCAGGATACGGCCCGTATGCGGGTCCAGCGCGACCAGACCGCCATCCACGGCCGGCACCTGACGCAGAATGGCATTGCCGATCGGCACCAGCTTGATGTCGTCCTCTTCTGCCGTCTCGGCCAGATCGCCCTCTTCTTTCGCGGGCTTTTGCGCCTTTTCGGACTTGGACGTGTCGACTTCCTTGCGCTTGAATTCAGCCAGAATGACATGGCCAACCTGCAGGCCAGCTTTCTCGCCCTCCGGCTTATAGGTGGCGGCCCACTTAACTTCTTCAGCTGGCATCGGAATGGTTTCGCCGTCCGTCAGCGTCAGTTCCGCGCCATTTGAGCCAACGCTTGTGACAAGCGCCGCTTCCCAGGTGCCATAGCCGCCGGGCAGCTCAACCGCCTTAAGCTGCTCCAGGACATCACCATCCTTCGGGTTCAAGGTCGTGACCGGCCCGCGCCAGCCATGACGGCGATCATAGGCAATCAGGCCATTCTGCAGGGCTTCCTGCGCAGCAAGCTGCAGACGTGTATCGATGGTCGAACGAATGGACAGACCGCCCTGTTGCAGCGTGTCTTCGCCATAATTCTTGATCAGGTCCTTGCGCAGTTCCTGCACGAAATAGGTCGCCGCGGCATATTCCGGGCCTTTCAGGCGGCGCGTCGTAGACAGCGGTTTGGCCATCGCCTCTTCCGCTTCTTCTTTCGTGATGTAGCCATCCTCCACCATCCGGCCGAGAACATAGTTGCGGCGCGCCAGCAGGCGTTCCGGGCGGCTGTATGGGTTCACAGCGGAAGGCGCCTTGGCCAGTGAAGCCAGAATGGCCGCTTCGGACAGGTCCAGCTCCGGAAGCGACTTGTCGAAATAGTTCAGCGCGGCGGAACCGACACCGTAGGAGCGATAGCCGAGATAGATCTCGTTCAGGTACAGCTCAAGGATCTGTTCCTTGGTGAATTCCTTCTCCATGCGCTGCGCAACGATGGCTTCTTTCGCCTTGCGCTGAAGGTTCTGGTCCCGCGTCAGCAGCATGTTCTTGGCCACCTGCTGCGTGATCGTTGACCCACCCTGCAGACCGCCAGAGCCTGTGATCTTGTTCTTGGCAGAGTTCACCGCACCGCGGGCAATCCCGACATAGTCGAGACCATTGTGGGTGAAAAAGTTCTTGTCCTCGGCCGCCACAAAGGCCTGCACGACATGTGTCGGCATGGATTCATAAGGCACAAAGACCCGGTGCTGGTCCGCGAATTCCGCTATCAGCGTTCCATCGCCAGCGTGAACTCGCGAGGTAATTGGCGGCTCATACTGTTTCAGCTTTTCAACTGAAGGCACGGACCGGCCAAGAGCAGCGAAATAGAGCCACAGGCAGATCATGCCTACGACGCCAAGGACAAAGCCCAGAATGATGAGGCGGCGTGCCCAGGTCCATACCCAGGGCGGTCCAGGCAGGAACCGCTTTTCGCCTTCCGGCTCTTCCATATGAGGATTGGAGAAATTCGACATAATCTTCCCGTCAGCTGACGCTTCGCGGAATCGCATTGGTTTCCGGCGATAGTAAGGCGCACCTATGGCCTGTGGAAGGGTTCAGCTGCCTGACAATTGCGTCAGATATCCTGTCGATCAATCGCGCCATCGCTCATGGAGACATCCGGCAGTTTGCGCGTTTCCGGAACAGGCTCTGTCAGGCCATTGGCCAGTTTCGCTTCCAGATCAGCACGCTCCTTTGCCGGCGGATGGTTATCCAGCGCGAACTGCCAGGCTTCACGGGCGGCGTCCTTGTCGCCCTGATACCAATAGATGTCACCCAGATGCGTCTCGATTTCCCAGTGGCGATGCGGCTGCAATTCCTGGCGGGACATCTCGATCAGCTTGCGCGCCTCATCCAAATGGCCCAGCTTGAAATACGCCCAGCCGAGGGAATCCGTAATATAGGGATCGCGATCTGCCAGCGCGCGGGCACGGTGCAACACCTTGAACCCCTCATCCAGCTTGTCAGTATTTACGATCAGGAAATAGCCGAGCGAATTCAGCGTGTAGGGGTCGTTCGGACGGGCCAGCCGCTCTGTCCTCAGAATGGTCAACGCTTCATTGATCTTGTCTACCTTGCCCAACGCATCGGCCAGCATCATGCGGCGATCATGTGTGTCATCCAGCTCGCGGGCCTTTTCAGCGTGAATGGCGGCCTGCTCCAGGTCACCAAACTGCCCGTTGATCTCGGCTGCCAGCCCATGGGCCGCCGCCAGCTCGGCCGGGTTTTCTGCCAGTTCGATGACTTCATCGACCAGTTCAACTGACTGTTTCTCGTCTTCCAGCAGCGTTGTCAGTTGCAACGCGCCATACAGGGTCGAAAGGCGATCATCTTCATCCGACAGGTCCAGCGCCGCATCGATCGCCTTGCGAGCTTCATTCTTGCGACCCAGCATGATCAGCGCCTGCGCCGCAGAAATCTCCAGCGTCGGCGTCGGCTCTGGCGCGCTGAGCGCAACGTGGGCCACGCCCTCATACAGGGCGCTCTGATACATCTCGGCGATGATGGCCGCGCGCAAATCATTGTCGCCCGGATAGACCAGCAGCGCGATCTGATCGAAGGACGAACGCTGGTCATCAAAGCCATCAATCCTTCCGCCCATCATGATGGTGCGGATATAGCGCTGCTCCTGCAGGGCGCGCGACACATCCGCAAGAGACTGGGTAAAGGCGGAGCGGACATTCAGCGGGTCATTGTCCAGATTCTTGCCGGTCTTCAGGCTTTCAATTGCTGCGGCATAGCTGATTGCCTCTTCCGGCTCAGCATCGGCCAACTGCTTGTAGACCGCCTGCGCCTCTTCCACACGGCCAAGACGCTGCAGCAACAGCGCATGGCGCTGGATCACCGTCTTCACATGGCCATACAGCAGACCCTTGGGATCAAACTGGTGCTCGGGCGCCTCAATCTTGCTGGGCGTCAGATACTCATACACAGCAAGCGCCTGTTCCGGGCGGTCCAGCGCTTCCAGCATCGCGGCCAGCGACAGATCTCCGGTCAGGCCGGGCATGGAAGACGCCGCCATGCGATGGCGCTCAATGGCTTCATCGGGCTTGTTCTCCAATGCCAGCAGCCATGCGTCGAGATAGGCATAGAAGCTGGTCTCGCCCTCCTCGCCCGTCCCACTTGAGGCAGCATCCAGAATGGCGCGGGCAGACTCGGTATCGCCTGCTGCCGCGCGATCAATCGCCAGGAAAGCCGCAAATAGCGGGCTGGCATTCTGGTCTTCCTCCGGCAGCGCCTTGATCATCTGCAGGAAGGCCGCCATGTCGCCCGCCTTCACGGCGTCGACCGGCATGTCATAAGCGTCCACGCCCACTGGCTTTCTGGCCTCGTCCAGCACGGCAGTCGCAAGCGCTGCGTCAGACAGAGGCATGGAGAATTCCGCCTGAACGGTTTCTACGGACGGCCGCGCAGGGGCAGGCTCCGTGGCGCAGGCGCCCAAAGCCAGAGAGATGGACAGGGCGGAAGCGGCGATGAGCAGTCGGCGGTGCATGTGAATGAGTCACTCCGGGTTCGGTTACTAACCTGAGTGAAGCAGTGCCATGCGGCAAGAGCAAGGCATTAGATGGAGAAAGCGCGGCAGGTTTCAGGCCTGCC
>TARA_R100000365_G_scaffold3698_1_pt1 | contig 32271 bp, 27 predicted proteins | sample TARA_R100000365 | Tara Oceans TARA_R100000365 (sample SAMEA2620668) | marine metagenome | biome: marine biome (ENVO:00000447); feature: mesopelagic zone (ENVO:00000213); material: "saline water (ENVO:00002010), including plankton (ENVO:xxxxxxxx)" | depth 1000 m | reverse complement strand
CTTGTAAGGCAGATGCTCTGAACCAACTGAGCTAAGCTCCCATTTTATTGTCTCTTTCCTTCCGAAAGGGAATGCAAAGGTAATTTCTATTTTCAAATCCCCAAATATTTTGATAAGCAAAAAACTTAATCTTCTGAAAATGAGATAAAATATTTTTCATTGGACCTTCCTTCCTTCATAATTTCTCAATCTTTAACCTAAGCCTTATCAATTCCTGGAAATTTTTAAGAAAAGAAATAGGCTCCTTGGTTTTTCAAACAATTTCCTTATTATATAGTTATATAGATAAAGTTTTATTTTAAAAGTTTCTATCATGATTCCGAAAAAATCCTCTTCCCAGATAAAAAATGAAGATCAGTATGAAGCACTTCGAGATAAAGGTATGAGTAAACAAAAAGCAGCTCGGATTGCAAATACCCCAAAAGAGGAAATGGATTTCAACAGTAAGCCTTATGAATCCAGAACCAAAAAAGAGCTTTACCAAAAAGCCCAAGAAATAGGAATCAAAGGTCGAAGCAAAATGTCCAAAAAGGAATTGATAGAAGCTTTGAGATCAAATTAATTTTTAACCTTAAAAAAAATACTATGGAAAATCAAACTAAGAATATTGCCATTTTAACAGAAACTGGATTTGAAGAAATTGAATTAACAAGTCCAAAAAAAGCCCTAGAAAATGCCGGGTTTAATGTTCACGTTATCTCCCCACAATCCAAAATCAAAAGTTGGAACAATGGAAATTGGAATATGGAGTTAAATGCAGATAAACTTTTATCAGATGCGGATCCTTCCGAATATGATGGACTTATGATTCCTGGAGGGGTATTGAACCCAGATAAATTAAGAAGAAATGAAAATGCAATAGATTTTATAAATCAATTTTTCGAATCAGGAAAACCCATCGCAAGTATTTGTCATGGCCCTCAGGTTTTAATCGAAAGTGGAGCTCTGCAAGGTCGAAGAATGACCAGCTTCCCAAGTATCAAAACCGATCTGAAAAATGCTGGAGTAAGGTGGGAAAACCGAGAAGTGGTAACAGATCAGGGCTTAGTTACAAGTAGGAATCCAGACGATTTGAACGCCTTCAACAAAAAAATGATTGAAGAATTTCGTGAAGGTATTCATACCAAAAACAAAACAATCTAATTCAAAAAAAAGGCTGTCGAAAACTCGACAGCCTTTTCTATTTCAATTATATATCAAACTTAATCCCTTGCGCCAAAGGCAATGCAGTGGAATAATTAATCGTATTAGTTTGTCTTCTCATATATGCCTTCCAAGCATCCGAACCAGACTCTCGTCCTCCACCGGTTTCTTTTTCTCCTCCAAAAGCACCTCCAATTTCAGCACCTGATGTTCCGATGTTGACGTTTGCAATTCCGCAATCAGAACCTGCCGCTGACAAAAATGCTTCAGCCTCTCTCATATTCGTAGTCATAATTGCAGAAGAAAGTCCCTGAGGAACTCCATTTTGAATGGCTATAGCCTCAGCTAAAGTCTTATACTTGATCAAATACAAGATTGGTGCAAATGTTTCATGCTGCACAATTTCAAAATGGTTTTCCGCTTCATAAATGGCCGGCTTGACATAGCATCCAGACTCATAGCCCTCACCTATTAAAACTCCTCCTTCAACAACTGCTTTACCTCCCTCCTCTTTTACTTTTTGGAGAGCGTGCTCATACATTTTAACAGCATCCTGATCTATCAGAGGCCCGACATGATTTTTTTCGTCCAGAGGGTTCCCTATCACCAATTTGCTATATGCCGATGCAAGACGCTCTTTAATCGAATCAAAAACAGATTCATGAATAATTAATCTACGAGTACTAGTACATCTTTGTCCTGCTGTGCCTACAGCTCCAAAGAGTGCTCCTCTGATCGCTATATCCATATCCGCATCTTCTGTGATGATTATGGCATTGTTCCCGCCAAGCTCAAGCAAAGATCTTCCCAATCGCTCTCCAACTGCTTTACCTACCAATTTCCCCATTCTGGTAGACCCAGTGGCAGAAACTAAAGGGATTCTGGAGTCATGGGAGAGCAATTCCCCCACTTTATAATCTCCTACAATCAAAGAAGAAATCCCCTCAGGCATTCCATGTTTTCTGAATATTTTTCCAACTATCAACTGACAGGCAATTCCGGAAAGTGGCGCCTTTTCTGAAGGTTTCCATACGGTCACATCCCCACAAACCCAAGCCAAAGCCGTATTCCAAGACCAAACAGCTACAGGGAAATTAAATGCCGAGATAATTCCCACAATCCCTAAAGGATGCCATTGTTCATACATTCTGTGGCCAGGCCTTTCGGAATGCATCGTTAAGCCATACAATTGGCGGGATAGACCCACAGCAAAATCACAGATATCAATCATTTCCTGCACTTCTCCCAAACCTTCTTGATAGGATTTTCCCATTTCGTAGGAAACCAATTTCCCAAGATCAGCTTTTACTTCTCTCAGCGCATTTCCAATTTCCCGAACGATTTCCCCTCTTTGAGGGGCCGGAATAAGACGCCATTTTTCAAAGGCAACCTGAGCAGTTGTTATTACTTTCTCGTAAGTTTCCTCATCTGTCACCTGTACCTTTCCGATTAAAGTACCATCAGCAGGAGAAATAGAGGCGATATATTCTTTTCCGGAATCCATCCAGTTTTCACCGGTAGAAGAGCCCAAATTTTCTGATTTAATACCCAGTCTTGCTAGGGATTCGGCTATACCAAACTGCTTACTCATACATTTAGAATTTTAGGAATACCTTCAAAGCTAAAATAAAAGGAACCTTAGCCCAAGAATTCGATCAATCTTTCTTTATTAAACGCAATGGATTGATTTTGGAAAAGCCACGCTTAAAACCTTCTCCAGGCTGAAATTTGTAGATAAAATTTATCCTATAATTCCCGGTCTCTTTGCTTAAATCAAAATTATCCAGGCGAACCATCTGATTGTTTTTCAGGACATAATTTGCATTGATAGAAAACTTTCTGGAATTGTACCCAAAAAAGCCTCTTAAGAAATAAGTGGGTACTATGCCCCATTGATCTAAATCAGAGGATTCATTCCATTGCGTGTAAGCCAGGCTTAGATTTCCAGAAAATACTCCTGTAAGAAAAAAACCTCCTCCGAAAACTACTGTACCTGCGAATCCCGCATTAGGACCAACCTGAAAAGATCGGTTACTGGAAAAATTACTTTCTCTTTGGTTTTCGAAAGCCGGCAAAAGCAATGAATCCCCTTTGATTGATCCACCATAAACCTCAAACCCTACAAAAGGTGAGAAGGCTGATCTCTTTTGAATAAATGACTGGTTAAATGCAGCCATCAAAGAGAGCTGTTCCCCATTAAATAAGTAATTAAAATTTAAACCCAATTTCCGCAACTTGATATCTTCGCGGAGATAAGGTGAATCAGAATTAGAAAGAAAATCTGACGGGATACTATATCCATTGTAAAACTGTCCAAATACATCTATGATCATGTTTTTTGGATAAAGATGTGCCTGTAAATCCAGGTACAATGGCCAATCTTGTTGCCTGTCTGGATTGAGAAAGCCTACTGGCATAGCTAGATTTAAAGTAAGCTTTTGATAAGTAAAGCCTATACCCAAATTATTTCCTGAATTAGGCTGAAATCGATAAGTATTTCCATCCGCAGTCTTTTGGATCAGGTCAGTATATTTTTTTGAGAAATAAAATCGAAGACTGAAAAGCTCAGGAGTCTCCTCAACATAATTAGAGTCCAATTCAAATTTTTGCCCATAAATGGGATCAAATACCAATATACTGAAAACAATAAGTGGGAGGAAGATTCGCCGAAAAGCCATTTTTATTCATCTTGATAATTTCAAAATATCCAAAAAAAAATCCGGATCGCAAGGACCCGGATTTCTTTAGAAAACTGTTAGAGTTCGAAAATTGAGGCGATAAAACCTCGTGATTTAAAAAGAATAGTTGACAAAAGTTGTTTAATCACCGGAATAAAGTTAAGAATAGGATTTAATTATCCAAATTAAAATTTGCATTTATTGCATAATCTAATTCATAATTAGCACTAGTCAATAAATTTCAAAATTTTTGGGTTCAATTTATAGAGTTTGAAATAGACTTTCTTTGAGTTAGTTTGCAGAATTATGGATTCCGATATGCCTTTAGTCTCTGTAGTAATCCCCTGCTACAATCAAGCCTCTTTTTTGAAAGAAACCATTGAGTCAGTCCTGAAATCAACCTATCCTAAGATTGAAATAATCATAGTGAATGATGGAAGTACCGACCATAGTCTGCAAGTTGCCCTCAAAGCAGCTTCTACCAATCAGCAAATCGATGTGATTGACCAAGAAAATTCGGGAGTAGCTGCTGCTAGAAATAATGGTATTCAAAAAGCAAAAGGAGAGTTGATTTTACCGCTGGATGGAGATGATCTTATTGCTGAAGATTATATAGAAAAATCCGTCGAGCAGTTTCAAAAAGATCCAGAGGTAAAAGTGGTTTATGCCCAAGCTGTGAAATTCAATGAGCAAGGGACTAAGCCCTGGAATCTCAAAAAATTCAGCAGAAATGCATTGGCAAGAGATAACATGATCTATGTTTCCGGTCTATTCAGAAAATCAGATTGGGAGGATTGCGGTGGCTTTTCTGAAGATATGAAAATGGGAAGGGAAGACTGGGAATTTTGGATCAAAATGCTCAAAAATGGAGGAAAAGTGGTTCAATTACCTTTTGTGGGATTTTTTTACAGGCTTAGTCCAAATAGCAAGCGAAAAAGAACTGGTACCAACGAAATGAAAAAAAAGCGCATCGCTTATTTAAATTCTAAACACAGCGATTTCTTCGAGAAAGAATTAAACGGGCCTCTTAGATTTCAAAGAACCTGGAGTAAACCTTACAATACGCTGTTAAAATGGGTAAATAATTTTTTTTCTTGACTCTTTAATTTCTTTATCAAAAACCTTCAATTACTTAAATGAAAAACTCTTTAAAGAACAAAGCAAAGCAATTCTGGAAGGATTTCAGGTTTAACCTGAGCGCCACCGAAAACCCGCTTTTTATGAATTTTTATAAGCATCTCTATCAACCAAAAAAAGGGAGCATTGCTGAATTTTTATCGGAATACTCTTTGAGTAAGCAAGGTGACTTTCATGTGATTCAAATAGGGGCCAATGACGGAATAACGAATGACCCGATCCATAAATTTATTAAAAGAGATAGATGGAAGGGAGTTTTATTAGAGCCGCAACCAGATGTTTACAGGAATTATCTCTCGAAAATTTATGTCAAAAACAAAGGCCTGCATACGCTCTGCGCTGCAATTGGAGAAAAGGATGGTAAGCAGAAACTTTATAAAATTGGATTTAGCACCATGAGATGGGCCACGGGACTTGCTTCATTTTCTTTGGAAAAGCTAAAGGAAAACTTTGCATCAGGGGTAGTACAGAAAAACTGCGATCGGTTTGGAATAGAGATTCCAGAAGATCCTGAGAAGCAAATCACTTCCGAAGAAGTCGAAGTGATAAGTCCTGTTACTTTATTGGAAAAATTTAAAATCCCGAAAATCAATCTTCTCCAAATTGATGCAGAAGGTTATGACCTAGAGGTGATTAAAATTTTTGAAATTGAAAAAACTCAACCCGAAGCTATCATTTTCGAAAATGTGAACTTACCAGAAGATGAATTAAAAGCCTGTCTTCAACTTTTGAAAAACAACAACTATCTATTGAAAAAATTCGGGAGAGATACCTTAGCCCTTCATTCCTCCAATACTGAAATGGCACATTTGGTGTTGAGTTCGAATTAAATCTTATCCAATCCCTTCCAGTATTTTAAAAAGTAGTATTTCAAAGGGTTCTTATATTTCAACTGCTTCCAAGGTCTACTTCCATGTGGCCTGTGCCATACCGGTGCATCCATAAGCACGAAATTCTCAAATCCACAATCTAAGGCTTTTGTAGAAATGAATGTGTCGTACCAATCCTTGGCATCATCCAGTCCGGTAAAATCATAAGCCTTCAGAAATGGAAGAGAAAATAGTGTACAGCAGAAACTCAAACTCCGTTTTGTATTGATCTCAGTCTCTTTTCTTCCTTTGAATTTCAAGTAAGGAAAATTGACAACTCCTGCTTCATCAACAGTAACAGCCCCAGTCAAGCCAGAGCCTGAATGGGATTTTTGATGCGCTAAAAGTTTACTTATCGTATCCGCCTTCACCACCACATCCGATTCGACCACCAAAAGTGGCAAGCCCAATTCCAAAGCTTTCTTCTGAGAAGTCTGAAGTACCAGTTTATAATTTGGAGAAGGGTGATCTGTGATTTCTTCTAAGTGAATCAATTCATAGCCGATTTCAGCTTTCTTTTTCTCTAATTCCACTTTTGTCTCTTCTGTGCTAAAATCATTAAAAATGATATGATGCACTTCAACATCAGAATTGGAAATAGCTCTAGCTGTGTCCAATGTGGTTTCTATGGAGTTTTTAACCGGCGTTATTACTAAGACTTCTGCCATGAATCGATTTTTGAACAAAAGTAAACCATTCTTGTGGGCAAAAAAATAACCCCGACTTTCGCCGGGGCTGTATAGTTAGGCTAACTCAGCCAATGCTTTTTTAATTCTTTTCATTGCTTCTTTGAGCTCATCTTCTGAAGCAGCATAACTCAAGCGAACGCAATTAGGAGCTCCAAATGCACCTCCTGTCACTAAAGAAACGTGAGCAACATCCAATAAATAAAGACATAAATCATCAGCATCTTTGATGGAATGCCCATGAGCCGACTTCCCAAAGTATGCTGTCACATCCGGAAAGAAATAAAATGCGCCCTCTGGAATATGAGTTTTGATACCCGGAATTTCTTTCAGTAGGTCCAATACAATTTGTCTTCTGTTGAAATATGCTTCCGCCATATCCTTAGAAGGAGTCTGATCACCGGCAATGGCGGCCAAGGCTGCTCTTTGAGCAATTCCTGTTCCCCCTGAGGTAAATTGTCCTTGGATTTTTTCCACAGCTTTTGCTATCTCTACAGGAGCACAGATATACCCTACTCTCCATCCAGTCATGGCATAGCCCTTAGAGAATCCATTGACCGTAATGGTTCTTTCAAACATGCCAGGAAGAGATGCAATGCTGAAATTTTTTCCTGTGAAATTGATCAATTCATAAATCTCATCTGCAATCACCATCAAGTTTGGCTTCTTTTTGATCACTGCTGCTATAGCTTCCAATTCCGTTTGGCTAAATACCGAACCGGTAGGATTACAAGGAGAAGAGTAAATAACTGCCTTGGTTTTATCTGTCAATGCATCTTCCAATTGAGCTGCTGTAGCTTTGAAATTATTTCCTAAAGTACCCTCAATCAAAATAGGAACTCCTCCCGCTAGCTTTATGATTTCAGCATAACTCACCCAATACGGAGAAAAAATAACTACCTCATCTCCTTCATTCAACAAACACATGAAGGTATTGGCAATGGAATGCTTTGCTCCTGTAGAAACTACAATATTCTCCGCTTTAGCTTCTGAGATATTATTTTCATCTCTCAACTTTTTAGCCAGAGCCTCTCTCAGATCCTGATACCCAGCTACAGGAGGATAAGAAAAGTACTTTCCTTCGTCAATAGCTGATTTAGCTGCTTCCTGAATGTGTTTGGGAGTCTTGAAATCCGGCTCGCCGAGACTCAATCCAATAATGTCAATTCCCTGGGATTTCAGCTCTCTTGCTTTTTTTGCCATAGCAAGGGTTGCTGACTCCTCCATATTCAAGATGCGATCTGATAGAATAGAATTCATTTTTACAGTAGGTTTTTTACAAATTCCTCAAAAATAGGCAGAAGATTATTAATTCTAAACAAAGAAGCTGATTTGATGATGAATTGCTTTTATGAAAGTACCATATTGATGACAGGAATATCCAGCGTCATTCAGATTGCTTGCAAAAAACTGATAATAATCGTTTGAAATGTTATTTTTGAATAAAATACTCAGAGCGGATTTCCGTTTTTTATTACATGAATAGAATTTATTCCATTCTTCTTTTAACCCTGTTTTTTCAGTCAGCTCTTTTTGCCCAAAGCAAGGAGAAAAAAACCGATCCTGATTCTACAGGAGTAGTAAACTCTTCCCTTTTACCGACCACCATGCCTCTTCTGCTTTTTGATGATTCTAAAGAAAAAGAAGAGAAAAAAGAAAAAAAGAAGAAGGCCCGTAAAAACATCTGGTTTGGAATAAAAACTCAAAAAGGCTTCATCCGAAATAATATTCGGGGACAGCAGATTTATGAGTTCTTCAATTACACGGATTTGGAAAGAAAATTAGATCCTTATATTCGTGATGTTTACTGGTTTGACCCTAAAGATCGCGGTATCAAAAAAGAAGGTTTCGCCAAAGGCAAGGGTTACTTATTGCATGGACCTTACGAAAGAAGAGTCAATGATGTAGTGGTTGAAAGCGGGATGTATTATTATGGTACCAAGCATAAAACCTGGATGCTTTTTGATAGTAAAAATGTCCTTCAGGACAAAGACCACTTTACAGAAGGCTGGCCAAGAGAATCCAAAATCACTTATTATAACAGAAGCACCCAAACCGTAGAGGAAATCACTCCAATCCAATACGGACTGGAAGAGGGGAATTACTTCTATTTTTATGAAGACCGACAAATCGCCGTCACAGGAGAATTCCAATATGGTGAGAAAGTTGGCTTATGGACTGAATATTGGGACACCAACAATAGTAAAACCATCCGAAAAAGGGAGATTCAATATCCAGAAACTCCTTTTGCTGACAATTTCAAACCCTACATTCGAGCAGAGTGGGACAAGGATGGAAATCTCGTTTACAGAAACCCGAGAGCTATCAATAATTAATAGAAGGCATCCTCAAATTGACGGAAATTGATGTTTCCACTTTTATCCTTGTAAACAGCCACTATATCAAAGCGAATATCCTTATGCCAGTCTTTTTCATGGACATAAGCATCTGCTGCTTTGACCAGCAACTTCTTTTTGGTAAAATCCACAAACTCTTCTGCAAAGCCAAAACCAGTCCCTGAACGAAACTTCACCTCCACAAAAATCAAAATCCCCCTGAATTTCATGATTAGGTCGATTTCGGCATGTTTAAAGCGGTAATTTTTGTCCATTAACTCATAGCCTTTCCCAATTAACCATTCGGCAGCAAGCTCCTCGGCCATTTTGCCTTTATCATTATGCTCAGCCATCTTATATAATTGCTTAATTTTGAAAAATCGAAGAACGAATTCAACTCATTGGCGGTTGAATAAAAATCCATTTGGAGACTTGAATGAACGAAGTAATTAATAAAAAGGTTGAGTTCCGCGATTTAGGCTTGATGGATTATCAGCATGCCTGGGATTACCAAGAAGAGCTTTTTGCTAAGACTGTTGCCCGGAAAATCCGGAATAGAAACCTCCCGATTGCTGAACAGGAAGCAACCGACAACTACCTCCTTTTTGTAGAGCATCCGCATGTCTACACTCTAGGAAAAAGCGGCAAAGAAGAAAACCTATTATTGGATGAAGCGGGATTGAAAAGCCATCATGCCACCTACTATAAAATCAACCGAGGCGGAGACATTACTTATCATGGACCGGGACAGTTGGTTGGGTATCCCCTATTGGATTTGGACAACTTTTTTACGGATATCCATAAGTACCTCCGTTTGTTAGAAGAAGCAATTATTTTGACTTTGGCTGAATATGGGATTGAAGCGGGGAGAATAGAAGGCCTCACTGGAGTTTGGTTAGACCATATTGCACAAAAAAACCCAAGAAAGATATGTGCTATGGGAGTAAAATCCAGCAGATGGGTCACTATGCACGGATTCGCCTTTAACATCAATGCTGATCTCAGTTATTTTGGACACATCATCCCTTGCGGGATTGACGATAAAGCAGTCACATCTCTTAACAAGGAATTAGGAAAGCCAATTCCTATGGAGCAAGTAAAAGAAAAAGTTAAAAGGCATCTCAGTCAGCTTTTTGAGATGGACTTATTCGAAAAATGAATTAGCGGAAAAGGATTTCCTCTTTGGAAGAAGAGCAATTACCTCATTTCCCCAAGCCATTGAAAATTTATACAGATGAAAAAAGATATTGACTTTTCTCCGGTAACTGGAGTCAAACTAGCTATCGCAAAAGAAGAAACAGCAAGTGGAACTGAGTGGGGAGTTTATATCATTAACCTCAACCTAATCGAACTCAACACCGTCATGATTACTTCTAAAGGATATGGGGAAATTGACGGAGAGCAAAAAAAGACCTCAATTTTGAGACATATGATCAAAGAATTAGGACCAGAATGTGTGGCTAAGATTGAGCCGATAGACCCACAGGTTTTTGCTCTGACCAATGAGTTTTGGGTAAGCTACTATATTCTTGACCAGATATTTGACAAAAAGTTTATATTTACTCCAGGCAGTTTTGACCCCTCACTGCAGCGCATGATCCCCGAATTAGGTTTGGAAGGGGTTTTACATAGTTAGAATAAAGTATGGCTGATTTTTTTGAGCAATTAGGCGACATATTGTTTTTAGATATTGAAACCGCCTCTCTGACCGAGAAATTTGAAGATCTTGGGGAACGGTTGCAAGAGGAGTGGGTCAAAAAGGAAAAACTCATCAAGAATACTGATCACGGCAAAATAGAACCAGGTTCTTTGTATTTTGACAGAGCAGGGATTCATGCGGAATTTGGTCAAGTAGTCTGTGTTGGTGTGGGTTATTTCCAGTGGAAAAAGAAGGACAAAAAACTGATTTTTCGTTCCAAAGTTTTTTCAGATCCCGATGAAAGGGAACTTCTTGTTGACTTTTCTAGCTTATTAGAGAAGAAAAAATGGATTCTTTGCGCACACAATGGGAAAGAGTTTGATTTTCCCTATCTATCCAGGCGAATGCTGATTCAGGGAGTTCCGCTTCCTGAGCCTTTACAGATTGCAGGCAAAAGACCATGGGAAATTCGTCACCTCGACACCATGGAGCTGTGGAAGTTTGGCGATTACAAGTACTACACCCGACTTGAGTTACTAGCTTCTGTTTTTGGAATACCTTCTTCCAAGGAAGATTTGGATGGAAGTGAAGTCAATGCCACTTTTCATTTGGAGAAAAACCTGGAAAAAATCAAAAAATATTGTCTAAGAGATGTAGAGGTCACGGCAAGAGTTTACCTTGCTATGAATCCACAGATTGACGAAATGAACCTTGAAGTTGTCCAACTGGACGATTTAAAAAAAGAACATAAAAAATAGGGTGTATTTCTTTTTACCTTAACCAAAACAAACACCCAAAACATGGGAAGAAAATCAAATAGAAAAAGTTCTAACAAGCAAAACGGAGGAAAGAAAACGGATGCCGCTTCATTGGCCCGTAGAATTCTCCAATTTTTAGATGCGAATTATGGGCAGGAATTCAATGCCAAACAGATTATCAAAAAACTGGATATAAGAGACTCTCTTACTAAAGGTGGAGTGGAGCCAGTTCTTCATAAACTCGTGGAAAACGGGTCAGTCTCTAAAAGTCCGAGAAACTATTTTTCATCTACTCAAGACCCGGATTTCATAGAAGGAACTGTAGATTTTGTAAATCCTAGGTTTGCTTTTGTAATCCCCGATAATCCGGAAAAAGTAGATGGAGACATTCTTGTCAAAGAAGCCGACCTCAAGCAAGCCTTAGATGGCGACAAAGTCAGAGTGATGGTATATCCTCTAAAGGGAAAAACTGGAAGGACTGAAGGAAAGGTGTTGGAGATTCTCGAAAGAGACAGAGATGAATTCGTCGGAAGAGTAGAAATTTCTCCACGATTTGCATTTGTGGTGCCTGATTTTAAAAAAATGCACAAAGACATCTTTGTTCACAGAGGTGATCTAATGGGTGCTGAGCATAATGAAAAGGTCATTGTCAAAATGACTGAATGGAGAGAAGGAGATAAAAATCCTACCGGAAAAGTCATCAGAGTGCTCGGCAAAGCGGGTGTGCATGAAGTAGAAATCCACTCCATTATGGCAGAGTTTGGGTTGCCATTTGAATACCCTCAAGAGGCAGATCAAGAAGCAAACGCAATTCCTGAAAAAATCACTTCCAAAGAAATTAAAGCAAGAAGGGATTTCAGAGACGTGACCACTTTCACTATTGATCCGGCAGACGCCAAGGATTTTGATGATGCCATTTCTTATAGAAAATTAGAAAATGGAAACCTGGAAGTTGGAGTCCATATCGCAGATGTTACCCATTATGTGAAGCCTAAAACAGCTTTGGAAAAAGAAGCTTATGACCGAGCTACATCGGTTTACTTGGTAGATAGAACCATCCCAATGCTTCCTGAAAGGCTAAGCAATGGTCTTTGTTCGCTTAGACCTCATGAAGATAAATTAACCTTTGCCTGTGTGTTTGAAATGGACTCCAATGCCAATGTGCTGAATCATTGGATTGGAAGAACTATCATTCATTCAGACCGAAGATTCGCCTATGAAGAGGCACAAGAGAACATAGATAATCAATCCGGAGACTTCTTTCAGGAGTTAACGCTGTTGAATGACCTTGCAAAGCAGGTACGAAAAAGAAGGTTCCAACATGGTGCTGTCAATTTCGAAACTGTGGAGGTCAAGTTCAAATTGGATGAAAAAGGCACTCCACTCGGATTGATGATTAAAGAGCGAAAAGACATCCACAAAATGATTGAGGAGTTCATGCTCTTGGCAAACAAATACGTTGCTGAGTTTATCTTCAAAAAGAGAAGTGGTGCAGACACCTTCGTATACAGAACCCACGATTCTCCAGACATGGAGAAGCTGGAAATATTTTCAGGTTTTGCCAAGCGTTTTGGTCATCAAATGGACTTGGATAACGAAAAGAAAATTTCTTCCGCTCTCAATAAATTAATGGATGAAATCCAAGGCAAGCCGGAGCAAAATGTATTAGAGCAACTTGCTATCCGAAGTATGGCTAAGGCTAAATACACCACTGAGCCCAAAGGTCATTTTGGTTTGGCTTTTCCACATTACACCCACTTTACCTCCCCAATCCGTCGATATCCTGACATGATGGTGCATCGACTTTTGGAACACTATCTGGATGGAGGCAAATCACCAGACGCAGAAGCCTGGGAACAAAAATGCGTACACTCTTCCGAACGGGAAAAGCGTGCAGCTGATGCAGAAAGAGCTTCTATCAAGTACAAGCAGGTAGAATATATGGCTCTGGCTGAAGAGAAAGATTATGACGGAATCGTCTCTGGGGTGACTGAATGGGGAGTCTTTGTAGAAATCACTGAAACCAAGTGCGAGGGAATGATCCGAGTACAGGATATGGACGATGATTACTATGATTTCGACCAGAAAAACATGCGACTTATTGGGTCGAGAACAAAAAAAATGATCACTTTGGGTGACAAAGTGAAGGTCCGCGTAGTTAATACCGATATTGACCGAAGAACCATCGATTTGGAATTTGCAAACAATGACGAAAGAAAGCCTCGCGCACGCGCTTTTAGATAAATTAGAGTCCTTTATCAGGGAACAAAACTTTGGAGAAGATCCCAAGGAACTTTACGAACCGATCACCTATATTCTCAGCTTGGGAGGAAAAAGAATAAGGCCTCTTTTGAGCTTGCTGGCCTATGGACTTTATAAAAAAGATCCTAAAACCATTCTGAGCCAAGCGAGTGCTGTCGAGGTGTTCCATAATTTCACCCTGATGCATGATGATATCATGGATCAGGCCCCATTGAGAAGAGGAAAAGCTACTGTTCATGAAAAATGGAATGAGAATGTAGCTATTCTTTCCGGGGATGTCATGTTGGTACGAGCCTATGATTTATTGCTTCCTACGCCTCATACCCTTCTTCCCAAAGTCATTCGTCTCTTCAATAAAACCGCTGCAGAAGTATGCGAAGGGCAGCAGCATGATATGAATTTCGAAAGCAGGGAAGAAGTTCATGAGGATGAGTATGTCAATATGATTCGGTTAAAAACTGCTGTTTTGCTAGGCTTCGCTTTAGAATTGGGTGCAATCCTAGCAGAGGCATCCGAAGAAGACTGCCAAAAAATTTACAATTTTGGGGTAAATATCGGTATAGGCTTTCAGCTTAAAGACGACCTCTTGGATGTATTTGCAGACCAAGCAAAATTCGGCAAGCAAGTGGGCGGCGACATCATTTCAAACAAGAAAACATACCTCCTTATCAAAGCGCTGGAACTTGCCCAAGGAGATGATAAAGAATTGCTTAATTTTTGGTTAACACAAAGTGAATTTGACAAGGAAGAAAAAGTTCAAGCTATCAAGGGACTCTATGAGAAATTAGGAATCCGAAAAAAGGCGGAGGACAAAATGAATCATTATTTCTCAGAAGGCTTCCGGCAGTTGGATACGCTTCATTTTAAAAATGAGGATTTTTATCAAAACCTCAGAAAAATCACTGAAGACCTGATTCACAGGGAAAAGTAATATGGAACTTTCGATCACTGTAATCCTGATTATTATCACAGTAATCAGCAGCTTTTACGGATTCAATAATCACAGCTTCATCGAAAGGTGGATGTTTACTCCCTACAAAATCAAACATCAAAAGCAGTGGGATAGATTTATTCTTTCTGGTTTTATCCATAAGGATTATATCCATCTCCTCTTTAATATGTTTACTTTCTACTTTTTTGGGAGAGTAGTAGAACAGTTTTTAGCATACCAACTTGGGAGCAGTCTCGGAGGTGTTGTATTTGTTCTGTTTTATATTCTGGGAATAATTATCGCGGATATCCCCACATACTTAAAGCACCAGAATAACAGTTATTACAGAGCTTTGGGAGCATCGGGAGGAACTGCTGCGACTGTCTTTTCCAGTATCATCATTCTTCCTTTAGCAGATATTTGTCTTTTCGGGATCATCTGTCTTCCAGGATTTATCTTGGGCGCCTTATTTCTGATTTATTCCTATACCAAAGGAAAGCAGGACAGCGATGGAATAAACCATGATGCCCATCTCTATGGAGCGCTTTTCGGAATCATTTTCATCCTGATTCTTTCTCCTAGCAGCGCTGTGCATTTTATAGATCAAATCAGGAATTGGAGGATTTTCTAAATAAAAAACGAGGTCCTTGGCTAAGATCTTACCCGCTACAATTTTTCTAATTGTCTGATATTTTTATCTGCAACAGACTTTAAAAGTTGTGAAAGGTTATCTCCTTTCTCTTCCGCATAGACATCCGGCCCAGGGATTCCCACTCGCATTCCTACGATTCTGACAGCAGATGATCCATGTCCTTCTGTTGAAAAATAAATGTCGACTGCATTGATTTTGGACGCGTGACGACCAATCTTATCTATCTGGTCCCTAATCAGTTGCTGGATAGAGGAGTCAATATCAAAATCAACTGCTTGTACGTCTATTTTTATGGCTTTATAGTTTTCTGTGTAATTCATGGAAATAATTGATTGTTATTTTAGTTGATAATATAAGAATTTCTTTTTATATTATATGTAGAAATTTTAGTATAAATCCTTTTTAAAACTCAAAATCAATAACCAATTATGAAAATTTTTGATAGAAACTTATTCTTGGAACTCACTCAGAAAGAAAGTGAGCCATTCATTTCTATTTATGTGCCTACATCACGTAAAAGCACAAACGCCTACAAAGACGACCAAACACGATTTAAAAATCAATTATCACAAGTCGAAAAAGATTTAGAAAAGAATTGGGGTATGGATGAAAGAAACATCTCGAAGGCACTTCGTCCTGCTCATCAATTATTGGAAGACTTTAATTTTTGGCAACATAATTCGGACCTATTAGCGGTATTTCTAGCTGATGGTGAAATGGAGTATTTCCAGGTTCCGATTCCAAGAGTAGAATCTATGAATTTTATAGGAACTAAAGCTTTTACAATGCCATTAGTCCCAGAACTCAATGATGATGGTCACTATTATTTATTACTGCTTAATTTGGATAGAATTCGTCTATATGAAGCAACAAGAGATGTCATTCAGGAAATTATTCTTGACGAAAAAGAAGTTGCCGTTTCATTTACTGTAGAAGAGGAAATAGCCGAAAATCAAGGTCATTTACAGGGACAAGGCGGCGTAGGAAGCGCTGGAGCCATGTATCATGGACATGATGGTGGATCGGATGAAGAGAAGAAAACGACAATCCTAAACTATTTTCATCGTATGACCAATATGCTGGAACCGCTTCTCTATAAAAACCCACTTCCCCTTTATCTCGCAGGAGTTGACTATTTGATCCCATTATTCCGCGAAGCTAGTAAATACAATCATTTACAGGATGGCCATGTCAGTGGAGCCTTCACCGAAAAAGATGTGATGAGTCTTCATCAAAAATCTTGGCAATTGGCATCAGACTATTTTTCTTCTGAGAGAAGAAAGCGAATGAATGATTTCGAAGAAAAGCAAAGCGAGGGCTTATCCATTCAAAATGATAAAACCGCATTGATTAAAGCTGCCCATTCAGGTGCCTTGGACACACTTTTTGTTGATGAAAAACATGAGCATGTTTGGGGTACATTCGACACCCAAAAACATCAGGTAAATTATCAGGAATCAAAGGATAAGCACAGTCACTGTTTGATTGATTTGACAATCAGTCAAACCATCAAAAATGGAGGTAAGGTTTTTCTAATGAACTCAGACTCCCTCCCTGCAAATGATATCATGGCTGGTATTCTCAGGTATCCCCTGAGTTAAAAAAAATAAGCCCCGGAAAATTCCGGGGCTTCATCATTTAAGGTTTATTGAATTACTTTTTGATATCCAGTTTGGTTCGAAGCTCCTCAATATTCAGAATCTTCGAAATCTCCTCCTGCTCCAATTTTTTGAATCTCGCAAGTTGCACATCAATTTGCTGAGTTAATTCTTTTCTCACTTCTACAGATTGATCAGTTGGAGGATAATCTCCATTTCCAACCACGCTATTTAAATGAGCCAATTTATTATTCAGCCTGATCGGATAGTTTAGAGGATCTTGACCGCTTCTGTTTTTGGTCTGGTACAAGGTCTCTTCTATCTCCTGCATTTGAGCTTTGATTTGCTCCAGGTTGGCTGGCTTATTTTCCATACTATCCAGTTCAGCTCTGTACTGACGAATCAATTTAATAGTCTGATGCGTTTCTGTCAGCTTGCGGTTCACATTCATGAGAAACTCAAACTGTTTTTCCAATCCCCCCTGAGTGGTTTCATATCTAGGATCTGCCAAAACTTTGAATCCTTGCTCCTGTCTTTCCCCATCCAAAGTAACTCTTACCTTATAATCGCCAGGAACAACCTTTGGCCCTCGAAGATTAGCAGCCCACATGATGAGACCATCAAATCCTTCCGCATCTTCTACTCTTAAATTCCAATTGAATTCATTGCTACCAGCTTTCACTTTTAAAGTATCCCCTTGATAGCCTTTGGTTGAGAAAGTCCTGAGAACATTATTCCCATTATCCAAAAACTCAATTTTAAGCTCCTCTTTAGGCTCCTCTTTGATAAAATAATACACCAAAACTCCTCCAGGTCTGTTGGTCCCCATGGTCGGAGACTTCCTTTTCACACCATCTATTCTATAAGAATCCTGAGGTTTAAATAGATGCAACTTTTTATTCTCAATACCTGGCTCTGCCTGATGCAAAACAGTTAGATCATCGATAATCCAGAAAGAACGTCCCTGCGTGGCAGCGATCAAATTATTATCCTTGATGGCCAAATCAGTAATCGGAACGATGGGAAGATTCATCTGCAAGGAATGCCAATTTGCACCATCATCTTTTGAATAATACATCCCAGTCTCGGTACCTGCGTAAAGCATTCCCTTCTTAACAGGATCTGCACGAATTACCCTGGTGAAATGCTCTGCATCTATTCCTTTGGTAATTTTTGTCCAGGTTTTACCATAATCCTTGGTCTTATATAAGTAAGGTTCAAAATTCCCACTTTTATAACCAGTTGCTGCAAAATAAGCCTCACCTGCTTCATATGGACTCGCCTCAATACTATTGATCTGTAACCATTCCGGCATGGCGGAAGGAGTCACATTCACCCAGGTTACCCCATTATCTGTAGTCACATGCACCAATCCATCATCAGAACCAGCCCAGATTACTCCCTTCTTCACAGGAGATTCTGCAGCTGTGAAAATAGTGGCATAATACTCTACAGAAGTATTGTCTTTGGTAATTGGACCACCGGATGAACCTAATTTACTAGCATCATTTCTGGTCAAATCAGGCGAAAACACTTCCCAGCTTTGTCCCTCATTAGTGGATCTATGAAAGCGGTTACTGGTAGTGTAAAGCATATTAGGATCATGCGGGGAGAAGAAAATCGGGAAGTTCCATTGAAATCTATACTTCATGTCTTCCGCTCCATGTCCCATTGGATTATCAGGCCAAACATTGACTGTTCTGCTGATTCCTTTATCATGATCCTCTCTGGTTAAAAGACCTCCATAAGATCCACCATACACAATGTCATTATTCTTGGGGTCCGGAGCGATCCAACCAGACTCCCCGCCTGCGGTAGGCTCCCAGTCATCTTCAGTGATTCCTCCTCTTCCATCTACTCTGTGGCGGATTCTAACAGTTGAATTGTCCTGCTGCGCACCGTAAATTCTGTATGGAAAAGAATTGTCAGTGGTCACTCTGTAGAATTGGGAAGTCGGCTGATTCATATAAGTGGTCCAATTGGCTCCACCATCTTCGGAAACTTGCGCTCCACCGTCATCGGCGATAATCATACGCTGATTGTTATTTGGATCTATCCACAAATCATGATGATCTCCATGAGGTGCATTAGCTCCTTTGAAAGTTTTCCCGCCATCAGTCGATTTGTGATAGCTCACGTTTAGCACATATACTGTTTCCTCATCTTGAGTATCTGCATAAATTCGGGAATAATACCAAGCTCTTTGTCTTAAGCTCCTATCCTCATTGGTTTTGGACCAGGTTTGTCCTGCATCCGTGGAAGTATACACTCCACCGTTATCATTTTCAATGATGGCATAAAGCCTGTTAGAATTCAATGGAGAAACAGTTACCCCCATTATTCCCAAAATCCCTTGAGGAAATCCTTCTTTGGATGTAAGGTCTTCCCAGTTTTTACCCCCATCTGTGGACTTAAACATTTTTGATCCAGGTCCACCGCTTTCCAATGAATAAGGAGTTCGCTTGATCTCCCAGGTTGTTGCATATAGGATATCAGGATTATTGGGGTCTAAAATCAAATCAACAGCACCGGCCACGTCGGAAACAAAAAGAACTTTTTCCCAAGTAGCCCCTCCATTGGTGGTTTTGTAAACACCTCTTGTAGCATCAGGCTTAAATAAATCACCCAAAACCGCAGCATAAACCACATCAGGATTGCTTGGATGAATTCTTAGTCTTGCAATAAACCGGCTTTTATCCAAGCCTGCTCTTTCCCAGCTTTTGCCGGCATCCTTACTTTTCCAGACTCCGTATCCAAAAGACACGTTTCCACGGACTGTTTTTTCTCCTCCTCCTGCATACACTACACTAGTGTCACTTTCAGAAACAGCTACAGCGCCAATAGAGCCACCGAAAAAGCCGTCGGAAACAGACTTCCAGGTATTCCCGGAGTCAACAGTTTTCCAGACACCTCCACCTGTAGATCCGAAATAGTAGGTATGATCAGAGCCTGCTACTCCGGTAACTGCATCGGATCTGCCTCCACGAAAAGGGCCAACGAGCCTCCATTCGAGGGCTTTGTAAACAGAAGGATTAGGTACATTTTGGGCTTGGGAAGAATTTGCCTGAAAAATAAAACAGAGCAAAATTCCCAATAAACCCAATGAAAATCGATTTCTCATAAGGATAATATTTGGTGGTTTCTTGAAGATAAAAAATTAGGATAAGTCTTCGACTCTATTGCTAAAAAATTGATCAGTGGTCGGAATTCTTTTTTGGCTAGAAACAAAAAAACCCTTTCCGAGGAAAGGGTTTTGATTTTCGTTTAGTAGGTATTAAGCCTCAGCTGGCAAAACACTTACGTAAGACTTACCGTCTGCTTTCTTTTTGAAAGTTACAACACCGTCAGAAAGTGCAAACAAGGTATGATCTTTACCTACACCCACGTTGTTTCCAGCGTGATGCTTGGTACCTCTTTGTCTTACAATAATGTTACCGGCGATAACTTGCTCGCCTCCAAATTTCTTCACACCCAATCTTTTGGAATGTGATTCTCTACCGTTTTTGGAACTACCTACACCTTTTTTGTGTGCCATGGTCTGATTCGTTTATGGTTTTCTAATAGAAAACTTAGAGTGTAATATTTTCAATCAATACTTTGGTGAAGTCTTGTCTGTGACCGTTCTTCTTCTTGTAGCCTTTTCTACGCTTCTTTTTGAAGACGATGACTTTATCACCTTTAACATGATCTAGCACCTTGCCAGATACCTTAGCGCCCTTAATTAAAGGTGCACCAACAGACACATTCCCATCAGCTTCTGCTAATAGTACTTGGTCAAATTCCACGGAAGCGCCAGTTTCTGCGTCTAGCTTTGGAGCATAAACAAACTGATCTTTTGTTACTTTGAACTGCTTTCCTGCGATGTTTACAATTGCGTACATGTGTTTCTTTCTAGATTCTTTGTCGAAATCGGAGTGCAAATATAAGGAAGAGTATTTGAAGAAAAAAATGGCTTCATAAAATTATTATGGCCTTAAGAATTACCTATTCAGCAACTTACATCTGCGCCAAAAGTATTTATCAGTAATCCCTTTTTTCAGGAGCTTTAAAAGCCAAGATTTGTATTAACACATTCAGAGCTTCGCAAAGATAAAAAGTAGCAAGAAACAGGGCAAGGAATCGTTGGACTCAAGCAATTTTAAAAGACAGTAATATTATCGGTAGAAAATTCAAACAGCTGCTCATACCTGATTTTCAGCTGTTTATTTCATTTTAAATCGATTGAATAGAATTGAACCTCGGTCAAAAATCACTTGAATTTTGTTAAAAATATTTTTTTCAAAAAAACTGAAAAAAGTTTCAACGCCTCAAAATGCCCATTTCAGCTTATCTTTTACTTTATTTGAATACATATAAAGTATTGTATTTATGATATTTAAATAGTTTTTGACCATTGTTCAAAAAACACCCTAATTCAGTACTTCGGGGGTTTTATTTCTGGATTTTGGTTCACATATTTGTTCAAAGGCTGTTCTAAAAAGGCAGCCTTTTCTATCCCCAGCAACGATTACTGAAGAGCTATTTGTCTGAATTTAACTTATTTAAAACATTATCAAATAAACCAAAGAGAACGATGCAAGCAGAACCAATTTTAGAAGAGAATAAGAATCGCTTTGTTTTATTCCCCATCCAGCACGCAGACATTTGGAAATTTTATAAACAGGCAGAAGCCAGCTTCTGGACGGCTGAGGAGATTGATTTAGGACAAGATATGAGAGACTGGAAAAACCTGAATGATGGGGAGCGCCACTTTATCTCTCACGTATTGGCTTTCTTCGCTGCAAGTGATGGTATAGTAAATGAGAACTTGGCTGAGCACTTTGTCGCAGAGGTTCAATATACAGAAGCTAAATTTTTCTATGGATTTCAAATTGCCATGGAAAATATTCACTCAGAGACCTATAGCTTATTGATCGATACTTACATCAAAGATCCGGTTGAGCGAGACAAATTATTAAACGCCATCGAGCACATTGACTGCGTCAAGAAAAAAGCAGACTGGGCATTGAGATGGATTGATAATGGAAGCTTCCAGGAAAGATTGATTGCTTTCGCAGCTGTAGAAGGAATCTTCTTTTCCGGTTCTTTCTGTTCGATTTTCTGGTTGAAGAAAAGAGGACTAATGCCAGGGCTTACTTTCTCTAATGAATTGATTTCACGGGACGAGGGTCTTCACTGTGACTTTGCTTGTCACCTTTATACTCAACACGTACAAAACCCGCTTCCAAAAGAAACTATCAAAGAAATTATCATGGACGCAGTTGCCATCGAAAAGGAATTTGTGACCGATGCACTTCCGGTAAGATTGATAGGAATGAATGCAGATTTGATGTGTCAATACATCGAATTCGTTGCGGACCGATTATTGATGGAACTAGGATGCGATAAGGTATGGAATAGTACAAATCCATTTGATTTCATGGATATGATCTCCCTTCAGGGTAAAACCAACTTCTTCGAGAAGCGAGTAGGTGATTATCAAAAAGCCGGAGTGATGAAGTCCAATGATGCAACAGAATCAGCACGCTTCTCTTTAGGGGAAGATTTTTAACCAAAACCACTTTACCCAACCATTAACCTCACCTGAACTATGCTAGTAATAAAAAGAGACGGAAGACGCGAATCAGTTCGCTTTGACAAAATCACAGCACGAATAGAGAATCTGTGCTATGAGCTGGATCCTAAATTTATACAGCCTATCGAAGTTGCCAAAAAGGTAATTGATGGTTTGTATGATGGAGTAACTACCTCTGAGCTAGATAATCTAGCCGCAGAAGTTTGCGCTTCATTGACAGTGAAGCATCCGGATTATGCGATACTTGCTGCACGGATTGCCATCTCTAACCTGCATAAAACAACCAGTCAGTCTTTTTCAAATACCATGAAAAGACTTTACACTTATGTCAATCCGATCACAGGTGAGAATGCGGCATTGATTGACCCGGAAGTGTATGGCATTATTAAAAAGAATGCGGCAAAGCTAGATGCGGCGATTGATTACAAAAGAGACTTTGGATACGATTACTTCGGCTATAAAACATTAGAAAGATCCTACTTGATTCGTTTGGATGGCAAAGTAGTAGAGCGTCCACAGCATATGTTGATGCGGGTAGCCGTAGGTATTCATAAAGAAGATTTGGATTCTGTAATAGAAACTTACAATCTCCTTTCTGAAAAATGGTTTACTCATGCGACTCCTACCCTCTTCAACGCAGGTACTCCTAAGCCACAGCTTTCCTCTTGCTTCCTTCTGACTATGAAGGATGACAGTATTGATGGAATTTATGATACATTAAAGCAATGTGCTAAAATCTCACAATCTGCAGGAGGTATCGGTCTTTCTATCCACCATGTAAGAGCTAAAGGTTCTTATATCAAAGGAACCAACGGCGTATCTAACGGAATCGTGCCGATGTTGAGAAACTTCGATATGACCGCACGATACGTGGATCAAGGAGGAGGAAAAAGAAAAGGATCTTTTGCCATCTACCTAGAGCCTTGGCATGCTGATATCAAAGACTTCTTGGAGCTTAAGAGAAACCATGGTAAGGAAGAAATGCGTGCCAGAGACTTGTTCTATGCACTTTGGATTCCAGATCTATTCATGAAGCGAGTAGAACAAAACGAAACTTGGTCTTTGTTCTGTCCTAATGAGTGCCCAGGTCTTTCCGATTGCTATGGAGAAGAATTTGAAAAGCTATACGAAAAGTACGAGCGTGAAGGAAAAGCAAGAGAAACCATCAAAGCTCAGGAATTGTGGTTTGAAGTTTTGGAATCTCAAATCGAAACCGGCACTCCATATATGCTCTACAAAGATGCAGCAAATGGTAAGTCCAATCAGAAAAACTTGGGAACCATCAAGTCATCCAATCTTTGTACAGAGATTATAGAATACACTGCTCCAGATGAGGTTGCTGTTTGTAACCTTGCTTCTTTAGCACTTCCTAAATTCGTAACACAAGGACCTGATGGAAAGCTTTCCTTCGACCATCAGAAATTATATGAAATCACCAAAGTAGCGACTCGTAATCTCAACAAGGTAATCGATGTCAATTACTATCCAGTAGAAGAAGCGAAGCGATCCAACTTCAGACATAGACCAATTGGTTTGGGTGTGCAAGGATTGGCGGATGCTTTCATCATGCTGAGAATGCCTTTTGACTCACCTGAAGCAAAAGGATTGAATGAAGACATCTTCGAAACCATCTATTATGCGGCTGTAGAAACATCCATGGAGTTGGCCAAAGTGCAAGGTACTTATGAAACCTACGAAGGTTCACCAGCATCCAAAGGAGAACTTCAGTTTGATATGTGGGGCGTGACGCCAAAATCCAACAGATGGAACTGGACAGAATTGAAGGAGAAAGTGAAGAAGTATGGTTTGAGAAACTCCCTGCTAGTAGCTCCTATGCCGACTGCCTCCACTTCTCAAATCTTAGGAAATAATGAGTGCTTCGAGCCTTATACTTCCAATATTTACACTAGAAGAACATTATCAGGTGAATTCATTGTAGTGAACAAGCACTTGATGAAAGATCTGATCAAGTTAGGCTTGTGGAATGATAACATGAGAAACCGATTGATCTCCACCAATGGTTCTGTTCAGGATGTACCGGGAATTCCACAGCACATCAAAGATATTTACAAGACTGTTTGGGAAATTTCTCAGAAGGTGATTATCGATATGGCAGCAGATCGAGGAGCTTATATCTGTCAGTCACAAAGTATGAACGTCTTCTTGCAAGACCCGAACTTTGGTAAGCTTACATCCATGCACTTCTACGCTTGGAAGAAGGGATTAAAGACTGGTATGTACTATTTAAGATCTCAGGCGGCAGCTGCAGCGATCAAGTTCACCCTAGATAAGAGCGCCTTAGAGCCCAAAGAAGATAAAGCACAAGTAGAAACCGTAACCAAGTCCACCAAACAAGAGGCTGTACAATGCTCTTTGGACAATCCGGATGACTGCGAAATGTGCGGAAGTTAAATTTTAGAGTTCGTCAATTGGAAAAAGCGTCTGGGAATCTCAGACGCTTTTTTTTGCAAAAGCCTAGTTGACTGTCTCCAACTCAGAAATTAATTGATAATAAAATATTAGATTGACAGCGATTCAATTGATATCAAAAATTTACTTTTCAGAAAAAAACTCAATTAACCACAATATGTTGAATTCGTCTAAAATCCAATCTCAACTTCAAAATCTCAGCACTGATACTCCAGCCCAATTCGGTATCATGACTCCTCAGCATATGGTGGAGCATATGACCATCACAATGAAACTTTCCAGTGGAAGAATCAAACTCCCGGAATTTGAGCCGAATGAAAAGCAGCTAATGCAAAAACAGGCATTGATTTATACTGATATAGAATTTCCCAAAGGAGTCAGAGCACCCAATTCAAATGGGGAATTGCCTGATTTGAGATTTCCGGACTTGGAAACTGCCAAAGAAAAATTAGTACAAAGTGTTCAAGAGTATGAGGAGGCTTTTGAGAACAATCCCAAGTTCAGGTCAATACATCCTCGATTTGGATATCTCACATTCGATGAATGGGAAAAATTTCATCATAAGCATTTCAAACACCATTTTGGCCAATTCGGGATTTGGTAAAACAAAAAGAGGTTAGCGTTTCCACTAACCTCTTTTTGTTTATCTATTTTCAATTAAGCCATTTCCTCTTGATTAGCATATTCCTCCACAGGAATACAGCTACACATCAAGTTTCTATCTCCGTAGGCAGAATCAATTCTTCTGACAGTAGGCCAGAATTTATTGTCTCTTAAATAACCCAAAGGATAAACAGCTTTTTCTCTTGAATAAGGCAGATCCCATTCTCCGATCAATACCATATTGGCAGTATGCGGAGCATTCTTCAATACGTTGTTCTCTTTTTCTGATTCCCCCCTCTCGATTTCTCTGATTTCTTCTCTGATGGAAATCAAGGCATCACAGAATCTATCCAATTCCGCCTTTGTTTCAGACTCTGTTGGCTCAATCATCATGGTACCCGCTACTGGGAAAGAAACCGTAGGAGCGTGGAAACCATAATCCATCAAACGCTTCGCGATATCCTCCACTTCTACTCCAAATTCCTTGAAGCTTCTGCAGTCGATGATCATCTCGTGAGCTGCTCTTCCTTTGGTTCCTGTATAAAGGATAGGATAATGACCGTCTAATCGCTCTTTGATATAGTTGGCGTTTAGAATCGCCATCTTGGTAGCATTAGTAAGTCCATCGCCTCCCATCATCGCAATGTAGGCATAGGAGATAGGCAAGATACTTGCGCTTCCATAAGGAGCTGCTGAGATAGAAGATACTGCCTGAGTACCCCCAGTTTTCACCAAAGGATTTCCTGGAAGGAACGGGGCCAAATGAGCTGCCACACAGATTGGTCCCATGCCAGGTCCACCTCCACCGTGAGGAATACAGAAAGTCTTGTGCAAGTTCAAGTGACAAACATCCGCCCCGATTCTACCCGGAGAAGTCAAACCTACTTGTGCATTCATATTCGCTCCATCCATGTACACTTGACCACCAAATTCATGAATAGTCGCACAGATTTCTTGGATCGCTTCTTCAAATACTCCGTGAGTGGAAGGATAGGTAACCATCAAAGCTGACAAGTCATTTGCATGAGCTGCCGCCTTTTCCTTCAGGTCAGCCAAATCAATATTTCCTTTTTCATCACATTTCACCAAAACTACTTTCATCCCTGCCATTACAGCAGAAGCCGGGTTGGTACCATGAGCTGATGTTGGGATCAAGGCTACATTTCTATGCCCTTCGCCACGGCTTATGTGATACGCACGGATTACCATCAAACCTGCATACTCTCCTTGCGCTCCAGAATTAGGCTGCAAAGAAGTATCGGCAAAACCGGTGATTTCTGTTAACCAAGTTCTCAAATTGGTAAATAACTCCTGATAGCCTAAAGCTTGATCCATTGGAGCAAATGGGTGAATCTGCCCGAATTCCGGCCAAGTTACAGGAATCATTTCTGCAGTTGCATTCAATTTCATGGTACAAGAACCCAAAGAAATCATGGAATGAACCAAAGAAAGATCTTTTGCTTCCAAACGCTTGATATAGCGAAGCATTTCATGCTCTGAATGAAAGCTATTGAATACTGGGTGGGTTAGGTAGGCTGACTTTCTATTCAAAGCTTCTGGTAGTTCCAAGCTCAAGTTGCTTACCAACTCATCCAAGTTTAAGGTATGCTTACCTTCTTCTGTAGCAAAAATATTGACGATGGTTTTAACATCTTCCAGAGTCTTGGTTTCGTCAAAAGAGATGAAGATGGACTCTGACTCGTAACGGAAGTTCATCTTCTCACCCAAAGCCAAGCCTCTTACTCTTTCGCGGGAAACCTCATTCATTTTCACCTCAATGGTGTCGAAGAATGTCTGCTCTCCTACCTGGAGTCCAACTTGCTTCAGAGCCTGAGCAGTTAATTTTGCAAAGCCATGCGTTCTCAAGGCAATATCCTTCAATCCCTTAGGGCCATGATATACTGCATAGAAGGAGGACATCACCGCCAATATTTGTACCGCACAGGTACTATTGGAAGTTGCTTTCTCTCTTTTTATATGTTGCTCTCTGGTTTGGAGCGCCATTCTATAGGCTTTATTTCCAGCTCTATCGATGGAAACACCGATGATTCTACCCGGAATTTGTCTTTTGAACTCTTCCTTAGTGGCGAAAAATCCTGCATGAGGACCTCCATAACCCATAGGTACTCCAAATCGCTGGGCGGAACCTACGACAACATCAGCTCCCATTTCTCCCGGAGGTGTCAGTAAAGTCAAGGCCAGTAAGTCTGATGCAAAAGCAGTCAATACTTTATTTTCTTTTGCAGCAGCCACTATCGCTGAATAATCTCTCACAGCACCATCAGCGTCCGGATATTGGAACAAAATCCCGTATAATTCCGGATCCGTCACATCCATTTGCTCGATAGACCCAAATACCAATTCAATCCCTACAGGTTCTGCTCTAGTTTCCAAAAGCGCCTTGGTCTGAGGGAAAATTTTCTCGTCTACAAAGAATTTATTCGCATTCTTCTTTTCTCTCGGCTTCACAGAATGAAGCATAGTCATCGCCTCAGCTGCAGCTGTACCTTCATCCAATAAGGAAGCATTTGCCAATTCCATTCCGGTCAATTCACTGACCACTGTTTGGAAATTGATAAGCGCTTCTAATCTACCTTGAGCAATCTCGGCTTGATAAGGAGTGTAAGCAGTGTACCATCCCGGGTTTTCCAGGACATTTCTCAAAACCACTCCAGGAACTATGGTATCATAATAGCCCATTCCGATGAAGGATTTGAAAACTTTGTTTTTGGAGGCGAGTTTTTTGAAGTCTCTCAAAAACTCGGATTCCAGCTTAGCTTTTGGAAGATCCAAAGGTCTCTCCAATTGAATGGATTCTGGAACAGTTTGGTTGATTAATTCCTCCAGGGAAGAGGCTCCGATTTTATCCAACATCTCTGCGATCTCTGCCTCGGTCGGGCCATCGTGTCTGCTCTCAAACTTGACAGCATTAGAAAGGTTAATCTTCATACGAATTGAATGGAAGCTGTAATGAATATTTGGGTTAGAAATACTTTGTCTTTCTGGCGGCAAAGGTAATATTTATCAACAGATAATCTTCTCTAAACCAGTAGAAATTCACCCTCTCAACACTCCTTTCCTGTAAACAGTTTGTGGGAGGCTCAAATTTTTGTATAGCTTAGAGGCCTAAATAAAACTTTATCAAAAAAATCGAGCATGATCCGTGCTTAATAATCGATCATGTAAGAGGAATCGAAGCTTTAAAGCGACGGTTTTTTTGAATTAAAATCAAATTAAAAACTATATGAACAAACGATTTGCGTTGACTGGAGCGCTTGCCTTGGGTTTGAGTCTGGGAGCAATTGCACAAAATCCAGTACAGGTGAAATATGCCAATACAATTACGGCAGAAGACTTGAAAGAATATCTGACCTTTTTGGCATCCGATGAGATGAAAGGTAGAGATACCGGTTCCCCGGAAGGATTGATTGCCGCTAACTATTTGGCGGATTTTTACAAAAGCTTGGGCTTGACAGGACCAGTAGATGGCAGCTATTTTCAGGCAGTTCCTTTGGTAAGCAGCAAGTTTGACAAAGTGACTCTACAGGTAGGCAAGTCAAAACTGGTTGAAAACGAGGACTTCGTTTTCGTGGGTGATGCCAATATGAAGAAAGCCTCCAAAACTGAATTGGTATTTTTAGGCCTTGTTAATGATGAAAATTTGGCCAAAGTAGATGTAAAAGGCAAGCTCGTTGGAATTTGGGCTGTGGGTGAACGCAGTAATAATTTGCTGAATGCAGTGATGGACGCAGGAGCAGCAGGTGCTGTAATTGTAACCATGGAAGGTCAGGCAAATTTTGACAGAATTGCAAACAGATATAAATCACTAGCAGGTCGCGGAAGAGTAGGGTTTGATCAAGCCACCAACCAAAGACCGGTATTCATGGTCAGCTCAGAAAAAATGGGTGAGCTATTTGGTACCCCGGTGGATGTTTTGAAAGAAGCTGCCAAGTCAAATCCTTCCAGCATCAAATCTCAAAAAGCGTCTTATCAGGTAGTGAAAGATAAAACTCCTTTGGAAGCTTATAATGTATTGGGCTTTTTGGAAGGAACTGATAAAAAAGAAGAGGTTTTGGTTATCTCCTCGCATTATGATCACGTAGGTGTAAGCTCTACCGGCGAGGTTTTCAATGGTGCAGATGATGATGGTTCAGGTACTGTGTCTGTGATGGAAATTGCTGAAGCATTTGCCACAGCAGCCAAAGAAGGTCACAGACCAAGAAGATCAATCTTATTTTTGAATGTAACCGGTGAGGAAAAAGGATTATTAGGCTCTCAGCATTATTCTGAGAACCCTATTTTCCCAATCGCAAACACCGTAAATAATATCAATATCGATATGGTGGGACGTATTGATTATGAATATCAAAATGCTGAAAACAAAGACTATGTCTATGTAATTGGTTCGGAGATGCTTTCTACCGATTTGAAAAAAATCAACGAGTATAATAATATCACCTACACCGATTTGATTTTGGATTATCGTTATGATGCGGAGGATGATCCAAATAGATTTTATTACAGATCAGATCATTACAACTTTGCAAAGTTTGATATTCCTGTGATCTTCTTCTTCAATGGAGTTCACGATGATTACCACCAGGTAACCGATACTGTGGATAAGATTGAATTCCCATTGATGGAGAAAAGAGCTCATCTGATTTTCCACACCGCTTGGGATCTGGCAAACAGAGAAAACAGAACCCGGGTTGACGGGACAAACACTAGAACGGATAGATAAAAAAATAGCCCTGAAAATTTTCAGGGCTATTTTTTTTAATTCTTCCTATTCTTCGTCTTCAATTGGTTCCTGTTCTTTTTCTTTCCAGCTTTCTTAGCCTTTACTTTTTCCCCTTTGCCAATATTCTTTTTGGGTTTGGCCTTTTTTTCATGAAAAGCTCCCTTATAATCCGGATTGTCTCTTTGCTTTAGCTTGTCCAGCTCACGGGCATAAATCTGATTCTCCGCAAATGGAGTTTCTGTAATAGTGACAGGCTTGGGAATTGCATATTCAGGCACTTCCATACGAATCAGCTCTTCGATTTTCTCAAAATGCCAAGCTTCCGCAGGATTAATAAATGTGATGGCCTTTCCTTCCTTCTCTGCTCTGCCGGTTCTACCTATTCTATGCACATAATCTTCATAGATCAGCGGCACATCAAAATTGATTACGTGAGAAACCATCGTCACATCCAAGCCACGGGAAGCCACGTCAGTCGCAACCAAAATCCGCACATTTCCGGATTTAAACTCATCCATGGAGTTTATTCTGGTATTTTGACCCTTATTAGCGTGGATTACCCGGATTTCACCAAACTCATTCTTATTTAGAAAATTAAAAACCTCCTCAGCATTTTTCCTGCTACGGGTGAAGATAATCGCCCGCTTCACAGATTCACTGTCTAGCAAATATTCCAAGAGATAGATTTTCGTTCGGATATTTGGTACATAATATTTGACTTGACCAATCGTCTCAGCAGTAGTTGCTGAAGGCGTGATCTCCACTCTTTCAGGAAATTCTAAAAATTCAGCAGCCAAGCGATCTACTCGGGGCGCAAAGGTGGCCGAAAAGAGTAAATTTTGTCTTTTGACAGGAATCACTTCCAAAATAGACCGAATCTGAGGCATAAACCCCATATCCATCATCTTATCTGCTTCATCCAGCACCATGGTTTTAAGCTCCTTGGTGATCATCACTCCTTTTTTGTATAAATCCAAAAATCTCCCTGGAGTAGAAATCACGATATCCACACCTGCCTGGATTTGCTCAATTTGAGTTTTTGGACCAATACCTCCGTATAAACTCACGATTCGTAAATCAGTGTAAGTAGCTAATTGATGGCAAACTTCCTCGATCTGCATGACCAGCTCACGGGTAGGTGCCAGAATCAGGGCTCTCGGAAGATTCCCTTGAGCATATTTGACCTTCATCAGGATAGGTAAGACATAGGCTGCCGTTTTTCCTGTTCCCGTTTGAGCAATTCCCAACACATCATGGCCAGCCAAAGCCAAAGGAATTGCTTTTTCCTGAATAGCCGTTGGAGAAGTGTAGCCAGCTTCGGCCACTGCATTTAGCAATTGCTTATTCAGCTTAAATGCATCAAATCCTACTGCCTCATTGCTCATGATTCCTTATTTTTGGGAAAACTTAAAAGATTGAAGATGAAAAGTATTCTGATCACCGATGCAAATATAGTCAATGAGGGCCGGATCTTTCGGGGAGATATTTTAATCCGGAAAGGAAGAATCGCCAAAATCGGCGAAAAACTGACTCATGAACAAGCAGACCAACATATTGATGCAAATGGAAAATACCTCTTCCCCGGGGTGATTGATGATCAGGTACACTTCAGAGAACCGGGGTTGACACACAAAGGTGAAATTTATACTGAAGCAAAGGCTGGAGTAGCAGGAGGCACCACCTCTTATATGGAAATGCCCAATACTGTTCCTCAGGCTGTAACCATTCCCCTTCTCGAGGAAAAATATGCCAGAGCCAAAGAAGTGTCATTGGCCAATTATTCATTCTTTTTCGGAGGTACCAATGACAATTTGGAGGAAATTCTGAAGCTTGATTTGAAAAATGTCTGTGGCTTAAAGGTATTCCAAGGCTCTTCTACCGGAAATATGGTGGTGGACAACATTGAATCATTGGAAGGGATTTTTAAGCATTACAAAGGGCTTTTGGCCATTCACTCTGAAAATGACCATATCATCGCTACCAATATGGCCGAATTCAAGGCTAAATATGGAGAAGATATTCCGATTCAAGCGCATCCCAAAATCCGTTCAGAAGAAGCATGTTACGATGCCTCTAGCAGAGCAGTTGCTATGGCTAAGAAGTTTGGAACACGACTTCATATTCTCCATATCAGTACTGCCAAGGAATTGAGCCTATTTGATAACAGTTTTCCATTGGAAGAAAAAAAGATCACAGCAGAAGCATGCATCCATCATATGTGGTTTTCGGAAAA
>TARA_R100000365_G_C2748698_1_pt1 | contig 38006 bp, 25 predicted proteins | sample TARA_R100000365 | Tara Oceans TARA_R100000365 (sample SAMEA2620668) | marine metagenome | biome: marine biome (ENVO:00000447); feature: mesopelagic zone (ENVO:00000213); material: "saline water (ENVO:00002010), including plankton (ENVO:xxxxxxxx)" | depth 1000 m | reverse complement strand
TCGAAGAGCAGAAATCCGGTTGCTGACATTTGGCTGATGTAAACATCGTCAATATAGACGGCGACAGGACTTTCAACGTTTGTGCTGAGGTCGTTATTGGCAACGCCGCGAATGGCAAAGGAGTAGCTGCCTTCTCCATTCGGCTGAACTGATACAACGCCTGGAGAGAATGCCGCTACGTCTTGAGCATTTGTATACCCTAGTGCTTCCAGTTGCTCACCGCTCAGTGCTGTAATCGCGATACCGACGTCCTGGGAATCCTGTTCCCGCTTCTGCGCGGTCACAGTGACTTTCTCGAACATCAGGTTCTCGCTGTCCGGGTCATCTTCGGCGTGGGCAGCGGGTGCCACCATCAGCGAAAATGCTAACACAAGTCCGGAAACTCCCAGCAATTTTTTCTTTGCCGTCGAAGTGGAATATTCCTTCAGTCCACAAAACAATTTATGATCGCGCATTTTTGTTATCCCAATTTTGAACACAACTTCCCTGTGCCCCTCCGCGTAGCGGAGGCGCTTGCTTACATTTTGGCTCCCTTTTTTATTTTTGACGTGCAGCTGGCCCCGGCTGCGCACCATTTATTTTCCAGTCTTTGGTGACTGGAGAATTGTGTTTACGAGATTTATCGTCAGGTTATGGCCATGGGTAATCAGCAACCGGATCGCCGGATTCAATTAACTGGTTTACGATATCTCGTCGGTATTCTACAATGTTTGTAACCGGAATTTCCCGCAGGGCGGCAAGCTCCTCAACTGTAAATCTTGGTGTGCCGGATGCATCTTCTCCGGCCCATTCATCAATCACATAATTCAAGACATCGGCGAGTTGCTCGTTTGATAGTCTCGACCCCATAATACCTGGAACATGAGAGATATAGACACGTCCATCTGGATTCCTTGCCAGTGGAGCGATGAACCCCGGGAAAGGAGGAATGCCTGCCTCTGGTGCGCCTGTGCCATCCACCCTGTGACATCCCGAACACTTTAGCATGTAAAGGGACTTCGCAGATGTCATCTCACGGATGACCTTGTCGTGACCGTCAATGCCCGTAGGCGCCTGTTGCTCAGCGGATGTAATCATGGGCAATGTCAGGCCCAGCAGAGTGACAAGACATATACTAAAGGCAAGCGTTCGCAGCTTCATTATTCGGCCACTCCAACTACAAGTGCCACAGTGCAGTGATAACCTTTGTTGGCATTGGACATGCACCAGTTGATGTCATTGTGGAGACCCATCGAGTAGGCAGGGCGTTCTCCTTCACTGCGCAGGCAGAATTGAGCGCCCGAGAAAGCCGTCTTCCCGCAGCAATCATAGTAAGAGACCAGATAGTCTCTGTCGTCGGCCGGGTTGTGACAGGTGCCCACCCATGACACGAGCGATGCTTCGGCGCCGACCGGACAGCTTGATTTGCTGCCGCCTGCCGTAGTGCACAGGAAACCGTCGAGTGCACAATACCGCCAGTAATCACAGCTCTTGTCGTTATAGGTACCATCGCCCGATGGGGTCGCCCCCCAGGCCCGGTCAAATGGCAAGGCTGTGAATACTGCGCCACCCACCATTATGCTGCCCATTCTGGCCAGGGCACTGCGGCGTCCATATTGCCGGGCACTCTGGCGCGCTGAGGTCTCAACAAGGCCGCTAAGGGCGCTCTGGATACGTTCAAAGATTTTCAACACTCTTGTCTCTCCTGAATTTAAAGGTCTTCTTTTCAAAGCGGTCTTCGTTCATCTGTTACTCCGTCTGGGGCATTATCCTGCCTCCCGGATGGATTTCATTTGCTGAAAGGAGGCTACGCCAGCGTCCAGAGCATTGAACAAGCTGTCCAGTTGCTCCCGGTTATTGATCAGGCCTTTGGCCTTCACAGTTCCGGACTGGTCGACCAGAACCGCAAAGGGCAGGCGCTGGACCCGGTACGCCATGCCAAGGTCTGTCGAGAGGACATAGGGGAAATTTGAAAGCTTCTGGCGAGTGATGAATTCCAGATGCTTGTCCTGGTTACCATCACTGGCGAGTACTACATCCAGCCACTCTTTTTCAGCAGACTGAATTCCTGCAAGAGCGGGCAAAAGTTGTTTGCAGACCGGGCACGTTGGCGACAGGAAGAAGACGAGCATTGCCTTCGTGCCAGATGCCCCGACACGAACGTTGCCGCCTGTAAGGCTTTGCAGCGGGAAAACCGGGCTTGCCTCGCCCACTTGCGGTCCCGCCTGGTCCATCAGGGCGCCTACGGGGGCGACACGTTCATACAGTACCCCGATCTGGCGGAGCATCACCCACATCATCACGGCCATTGCCACCACGACCAGCCAGAGTGCGATTACAGTAAAGCTAAGGATGCTGATCATTGTGCAGTGCTCCATGTTGTTGCTGGACCCGGAAGGTCCTCATTCATCCGCCGGTTATTGGCGAGCATAGTCTCTCCCGTCATCCAGACGAGCAGGGCGAGCGTAGCGATACCAAGGGAGGTCACATCCAGCGCGAGGCTGGAGTCTATGGGGAACACCAAACCCGTTGCTGTAGGTGCGATCAGTCCGACGAGGACGGCATTCCGGACGACAAGTTTCCAGCTGATTGGCTCCGGTGCTCCACCGCAGCCGCAATCCACAAGGTGGTGACCACGTGCGAGATTTACTGCTATCGCTATGGCGTAGCCTGCCAATAAACTCGCCGCAAGCACTGCCCCGACAAGCCGGACTGATGGAATAATCAGCATCACTGTCGTAGCCAATTCAAGGGTAGGTGCCGCAAAGGCTATGAAGCTAAGCGCCTTTTCCGGAACAAGTCCGTAGTCAGCCAATATTCCCTGAAAGCGGTACCTGTCTCCCAGCTTGTGAAGTGCTGCGCGCAAAAACAGCAAGGCCAGGAAAAACGCAGCAGTCGTTTGTAAAAGAATAAGCATGCTTTGACCCATGCTTATTCCACCACCAAATAGCCAGCGTCCTGGATTTCCAGAGAGCCTGTGTACTTCGCGGCAAATTTCGCTGTGGGGTCGATTTCATAGCGATAAACCGAGCCACCATGGCTGTTTACACCGAACAGGACCGGCGCCTCCGCATCGTCTGTCACAACGATGTGGGTCATGTGCTCGACATGCGAACGATAGAGAACCTTTTTCTCTTTCATGTCGATGGCCCAAATTTCTTCTGCGCCAAACTTGTGGCTGCCGTCTTCAGCGTCTGGGTGCATCGGCACGAACATGATGCCGTTAGGTTCGTTGTAGGCGAGGATCTCGTATCCGCCCGGTGCCCAATTGCCCTCAATACCATCCGTATAAGACCAGCTGTCCAGAAGCTTGGCTTTTTTGTCTTTATCAGAAATTGTGACGAACTTGCCATCATAGGTCGAGAAGGTGAGGTTTCCGTCTATCCGAACGGAGTGGACAAAGAGGGGTTCGCTTTCGACATCGAATACCTGATCGCTGTACGCTTGGCTCTTCAGTTTCCCTTTGGACGTAAGCTGAACAGTCAGCATGGTTCCATCGCCGCAAAGGCTGGAAAACTTTGACCCCTTTTCCGCAAGATAGATGCCCCAGCAGCCAGGGTTAGGAATTTCTGCAACTACTTCTCCAGCCGTCAGGTCTACGACAGACACTGAAGTTGCAGGCGTCGCATTTTGTACAAAAGCCCATTTGCTGTCTGCACTAATGACCAAGGCCGGTTGCTGTGCAGCCGTTTGAGCCATCTGTGGAGGGAGCTCGATTTCCTGCGTTGTCTTAAGTGTCTTAATGTCAAATTTCTGGAGGTAGGCTTTTATCGGCCCATATGTGATGCGCTCGGGAAACGCAGATGATGAATAGCCGAACTTTGCATCCGGTCCGAGTGCGAACTGTGCGGTCATTCCTGTCGCGAAGTTTGCCTTGTAGGAAAGATCATCAGTAGAGAGAATAGTAATCGCGCCAGCGCCTCCCCAAGATGGTGATACGACAAAGAGGTTGGCACCAGGCGATATTTCCGCCTCTACGGTAAGTTCCTCGGGTTCGATCGGATCAGGTATGCTTGTCTCTTGAGCATTGGCCCATGAGACAGAAAGAGACAACGCGAGTAACGATGCGCCGAACCAGTGTTTAGTCATTTGAACTTCCTCGTTAAAGCGATCAAAAAATTTGCTCTTGCCCCGGAAGTCGTCACCGCCCTTTAAAATTTTTGAGTGCCAAACTGAATTCTTCCCTAAGACACCCTATCTGACACAATTGTTATTTTGATGGATTGGTCGTGATCCAGACTTATTTTGACGATAAAGCGGATCGGTCCCGTGTCCGCACATGCATCGCGCAAAATCGTATTGGTAATGATTACTTTCGTGCCCGTCGTGGTTCTCTTGATGTAAAAACTCGCAAAGGTGGACGAAAAAATACGCCTGGGTTTCCTTCCATGCCTCAACAGCGAACAACCTTGCCTGTAGATCGTGCAGCAGAGAGCGAAAGCGTTGTGTGCGAAGAGGTGTGTGTGCAAAGAGACTGTGCACATGCCTCTTCATTTTTCATATCAGGTTCATTGAACGACAGGTATTTTAAATAATCTCTGTCCGCAGAATACTTGAATCAGCATGGAAGCAGACGATATGAAAATGCCAATCACTCGCACGAGATTCATTCCAACCATGGTTCTGTGGGCTTTGGTCTCCGGCGTTGCCTTGGCCGATGAACCATCGGAAGGAGAGGCTCTCTTTAAAAGACAATGTGCCGTTTGCCACTCGGTTGTGCCCGGCCAAACCCTGATGGGCCCGAGTCTCGCAGGAGTGGTGGGACGTCCTGCTGGGATTCTGGAAGGCTTTCGTTATTCGCGCGCAATGAAAGACGTAGGCTTTGTCTGGAACGCCAAAGAGCTCGACTCCTTTATAGAGTCTCCGCGCAAGCATGTGCCTGGAACCAATATGTCTTATCCCGGTGAACGTCGACCTGAGAAACGGACGGCGATAATCGAATATCTGGCACAATTGAGCACCGCCGATTGATTGGGGCATCTCGTGTAAGGATGTCGTGACGTACAGTGCTTGGCATAGGTGGCTAATACTATATTGGAGCGGTGTATCTACATCGGCGCTGTGTAGAAGCGGGCCGTCAAGGTCAATACAGGTACAATGCTGGGCGATAATGATGGCAGGGGCGATCGCTAGAGAGTTGCCGACCATGCAGCCAATCATGAAGTCTAACTCAGCATTTGCGGGATCTCTGATGACCTCAAGGGTCGCTGTCAGGCTACCGGTTTTGTCGAGTTTGATATTCAGGACATCGTAGCGATCGCGAAGCGACGCTATTGAGGCTGCATCGGTAAAGGACTCATCTGCGGCGATCGCAATTCGTCTTTCCAGTGAGGCCTGGAAACCATCCTCGCCGACAGGGAGGGAGTGTTCGAAGAGAACTATATTGAGTTGCCCCCAGTCGATGTGTGTTTTTCAAGCTGTACGGGCGACCAGTTCTGGTTCGGATCCACAATCAGCTTCGCGCCTGTCGCTATTTCATTTGCGATCCGCGCAGGATCGAGCCCTCTGTCGCTGTCTTCGACGGAGATCCTACGCATCTTGAAAGAGCTGGGGTATAAGTATTTCCGTGCCGGTTGCGACCGGTCTGGCCGCCGACCGTTCGTATTGCCGATAAGAACCTGATCCGCCTGTATCGGTGAGGCAGAGACGACACTGCGTCTTATGAAGTAAGTCCCAATCCCTCCTGCATGCGCCCGCCCTAGGTAATGAGCCATTCTCTAGAGACAGAACCTGGTGACACAACATTTCTGTCAGCGAGGGTATCTTTGGCCGGAGGCTTCTTCATCCTACTCAATAGAATCCTGGCTCAAATCCTATGGAGGGGGGAGGAGAATGCTGCCATATCTGGCGGAATAGCTTTAAACTGCACAAAAAACGTCATATTTTTATATAATGCCGCAATAATTGCTTTTAAAATGAAAATAATGCTGCATTAATCTAAGCAAGAGGGCGCCAATGCACATCTATACAGTGTGCACGAGGGAACAGCGGCTCGAGTTTGGAGGACGAAAAAGCAAATGAAACAGATGAAGCTGACCACAGCGATAGCCATGATCATGCCATTGATGGCTGTACCGGCTTTCGCGCAGGATGCATCCGAAGCGGCGGATGAAGAGTATGTTGCCGAAACCATCGTGGTGACGGCATCTCGGCGTGAAGAAAATCTACAGGATGTTCCGGCATCGGTGAGTAGCACTGATCCGCAAGTGCTTATTGAGGCAGGTAAAACCAGCATCAAGGACATCGTGGAGCTGACACCTGGTGTTTATGCTGAAGACATTGGACGTCCGGGAGCGACACGTATGTCTGCGCGCGGCATTCCACAAATCGGTAATACCGCCGTTTTTGGAATTTATTTGGATGATACGCCGCTAACGAGCAGCAGCTCCTTCACGTCTGGTGCGACATTCATACTGGACGGCTTGCTGCTGGATCTGGAGCGCGTTGAAGTTGTCAAAGGCCCGCAGGGTACGCTTTTCGGGGCATCTGCACTTTCGGGGATTGCCCGTTACATCACCCGGGAGCCGGCGCTTCAGGAGATGCGTGGGTCTGTTTCAGCAGATGTGAGCTGGACCAATGAAGGCGAGATGAGCAATGTTCTGAGTGCGCGTGTCAGCGCCCCTCTGGTGAAGGACAAGCTTGGGATTACGCTATCAGGTTACCGCCAGGAATTTGGCGGATATGTCGACCAGTATGATAACACGGGTAATCTGCTCGCGGAGGATATTGATTCCTCCGAGGTCGAGGCATACGCGGCGGACATGTTGTTCCGTGCGAATGAGAGGATGGATTTCCGTCTCAAGTACATTCACCAGAAGACCACGGCAGATGCAGGGTCACGTGTAAGGCTGGAATCACTCACCTCTGACAACTCACCGCTCGGTACGTTTGGAACGACGGCTCAGCGGGAACCGATGAATTACGAATACGACATTGTATCGGGTACATTCGATTACGATTTCGACTTCGCGACGTTTACATCCACGACCAGCAAGTCTGAATACTCAGTCGATACGCGGTCTGATGAATCTGCATCGGCAATTCAGGTTGACTATATTTTCGGCCTCACACCTGGCACCACCAAGTCATTGACGAACATTATCGGCATTTCTTCGGAGCGGTTCACTCAGGAATTCAAGCTGACATCAGACTCCAACAAGAAGCTGGAATGGATTCTCGGAGCGTTCTACGTCAAGGAAGAAGGTACCAATAGTCAGGAATTGATTGTTGTACCGGAAACGCCCATCAAGCTTTTCAACAGCTATTTTCCGAACGATTATGAAGAATATGCGATCTTCGGTGATGTCACCTATTATCTGACGGATCAGTTGGATGTGACAGTGGGCGCCCGCCTCAGCGAAAATGAAGTCGGTCTCGTTTTTAAGGGGGAAGGTTTGCTGGTTGTTGGCCCAAATCCCCCCATTTCGATAAATGACAGCGTGAAGGATACGGTGGATACGTATCTGTTTACGGGGCGCTACAGACCAACGGATGACCTGTCTCTCTATGCCCGTATTGCCAATGGTTATCGTCCTGCGTCCCCGAACATCCCGCTTGCCGATCAATCGACTGGTGAAGTCATTACATTCCCGGTCGTTGAGTCGGATTCGGGCTGGAGCTATGAAGTAGGGGCAAAGGGCAAGCTTCTGAATGGCCGCGTGAATTATGATGCTGCGATCTGGACGGTGGAGCTGGACAAAGTTCAATCTCCGCTCATCGCCAACGGTATCAACACGCTGCAAAATGCCGAGAGTGGTCTTGAGGCATATGGCATTGATGCCGCTATGCAATTCAAGCCAACTTCTGCTTTTGAGATCGGTGCGACTTTCTCCTACGCCCAGAGCGAACTTAAGGAAGATGAGCCCGGTTTTGGCGGAGTTAAAGGTGAGCAATTGCCAATGGTTCCCGAGTACAAGGCAGGGCTTCAATGGCAGTACACTCATGATCTGACGCCGGACTGGACTGGTAGCTTCAGCGGCAGTGTCGTGTACACGGGCGAGCAGACATCACGTTTCGCTGTGCCAAGAGCGACCTTTGCGGGCAAGCTGGATGCCCGGACAATCACGGATGTGAGCTGGAACGCGACAAACGGCTCCGTGCGCGTAGGTCTCTACGTCAAGAACCTCTTTGATGAGCGTGCCTTGTCCACCCGCACAGACACAGATGTAAACTTTGACAATGTCTACACAACCGGTCTGGACAGCTCGACAGGTATCTATGTTCGCCCACGTACGATTGGTGTGAACGTCGGATACTCGTTCTGATCATCTTCAAAGTGGCGACCCTGAGGATCGCCACTTTTTTGATTCATACGGTTCTCGCATCGTCATGCCTGAGAACATAAACTCTTGATGAATTGGGTATTGGGTTGAAGTACGACGTCAGCATTCACAGGGCCGTATGGCCCTTCATAACACCCTTCCGAATTTCCGGGAAAGAATTTCGGCAATCTGAAACAGTTGTCCTGGAAATTGGGTGCGAGGGAAAGATTGGTCGCGGGGAAGGCGTTGGGGTCTATTACCTCGACGATACTGTAGAGACGATCCGGAATGAGTTGGAGAAAGTGCGTTCTGATATTGAACGCGGGGTAACACTTGAAGAGGCGCAGCAATTGCTGCCGCCGGGCGGTGCACGGAATGCTCTGGACTGTGCGCTCTGGGATCTGGAAGCGCAACGAACCGGAAAATCTATCTGGGAGCTGACGGGTATTGCCCCAAAGGCGGAGACCCGCACGGTTTATACTATTGGCATAGAGGAGACGCCGGAAGAGATGGGTCGCAAGGCCGGTGAGGCCGCTGCCTATCCTATCCTGAAAATCAAGCTGGATGCTAAAGAGCCTATTGAGCGGTTGACGGCCATCCGGTCTGCCCGCCCCGATGCGATCTTGGTTGTCGACGCAAATCAGGGTTTTTCTGCTGAGCAGCTGGAGGAGATTTTGCCAGGGATGGCTGAGCTTGGAGTTGCCATGCTGGAGCAGCCCTTGCCAAGAGGGGACGATGATGCCCTGGAGACCATGGTGTCCCCCATTGATGTCTGTGCGGATGAGAGCTGCCTGCATACGGGGGAACTGCCGGCTGCCCTTTCAAAGTACAGCATGATCAATATCAAGTTGGACAAGACCGGCGGTCTTACGAATGCGATAAAACTAGCGCGCATGGCGCGAGAGGCTGGCAAAAAAGTCATGGTTGGGAACATGAGCGGGACATCACTTTCCATGTGCCCCAGTTTCGTGATTGCGCAGCTTTGTGACTTTGTTGACATTGATGGCCCACTTCTTCTGAGCTCGGATTATCTTGGCGGGTTGTCCTATTCAGGGGCGCAAGTGAAGGCCCCGAACGGCAGCTTCTGGGGTAATATGCATCTGTCACCAGGTGGCGCGCAGGCGAAGTAGGAGACTAATATGAAGAAGCTGCTGAACACATTTTTCGCAGTCGGACTAATGTCGGTCATCCAGGCTTGCGCCTCAAGTGTCGCGGTAGAGGAATTTTTCTCAAATGACGCGCAGGCTTATGACATTGTGATCCTGAACGGCAGGGTCATTGACCCTGAAAGCGGATTGGATGCGGTACGCAATGTAGGCATAACGGGGGATGAGATATCCATCGTGACAGATGCTGCCATAACAGGCGCGTATATGGTCGATGCCAGCGGCAAAGTCGTCGCACCGGGATTTATTGACTATCACGCACATGGCCAATCCATCATGTCCGGTCGTACCCAGGCATTTGACGGGGTCACGACGGCGCTGGAACTGGAAGCGGGTATCATGCCCGTTTCAGACTATTATGACCGGCTTGCGAGAGAAGGGCGGCCCATCAATTATGGTGCCTCTGTCAGCTGGGCGGCTGCGCGAATTTCGGAAAAGACCGGGGCTGAGCCTGTTGCCGATTTCAGCTTTTTCCAAAACAGTCTTAAGGAACGTTCGTGGCAGGAAGAACTGGCAGACGAACAGGAACTGGCGGGTATTATCAGCCGCGTCGAGGAGGGCCTTGATCAGGGAGGGCTCGGCATCGGATTCCTGCTTGGCTATGCCCCTGCTACGGGCCGCAAGGAATATAATTTTGTGAACCGTGTTGCGGCCGAGCATGGTGTCCCGACTTACACGCATGCCCGTTTCCTTTCAACGATCGAACCTCAAAGCTCGTTTGAGGGATTTGAGGAAATGATCGCTGTGTCGGCTTCGACCGGCGCGCATATGCACATCTGTCACCTCAATAGCCTCAGCCTGCGCGATATCGATGACATTGTGGAGCTTGTCGATGGCGCGATTGGGCAGGGCGTGAACATCACGGTTGAGGCCTATCCGTATGGTGCAGGCGCCACCAGCATTGGGGCTGCGCTGTTCCGCGGGCCTCAATGGCAGGAACGTCTTGGTGGCGTCAAAAAGACAGATTTTGTCTCCGTGAGGGGACAGTTGGACGAGGAATCCTTTGATGAATTGCAAGCCGATGCGCCGGGCACACCGGTCATCGTGCATTTTATGAACCCGGAGACAAACCCGGCGCATCAGTCTGTAATTGACAAGTCCGTGCTCTATCCGGGTGGATTGATTGCCTCCGATGGGGGCGATTGGCTCGCACCGACAGGAAAGCCTTATGATGGCGAGACTTGGCCTGTGCCAGCTGAGGCCCTGAACCATCCGCGCAGTGCTGGCACCTTCTCCAGATTTCTTCGGCAATATGTGCGAGAGCGCGAGGCCATTTCTCTGCTCGATGCGATCGCAAAGATGAGCTATCTGCCAGCCAAATATATGGAGGACTCTGTTCCTGCCATGGCGCGTAAAGGACGCATTCAGGCTGGGGCCGATGCAGATATTGTGGTGTTTGATCTGGCGAGTGTTTCCGATAAGGCAACCTATCTTGACCCGGCTCATCTCTCTGAGGGGTTTGAGTATGTATTTGTAGCTGGCACACCACTGATTGCTGAAGGCGAGCTGGACACAAGCGTTTTGCCTGGGCGTCCTATCCGCCGGCCAGTCAGACATGAAACAGCCGGTATGGTACAAGATTGATGCAGGAGTTGAAGATGAAAAAGAGCTTTATGAATGGCCTGCTGGTTGCCTTCGCGCTGCTGTTTGGCTGTCTGGCCCAGGCACAGACTCAGATGGACGTTCCGGCCAGTGATGCTGCGGTTACGGAGACTGCTACGCAGCAGACTGAAGGGGACAGGTCGGTTGCAGAACTGGAAGCCTATGTCGATGGCGTCGTTGATATGGGTATGCTTGATTTTGACTATCCGGGCGTCACGCTTTCTATCGTGAAGGATGGCAAGCCAATTCTCATAAAAGGATATGGCTATGCCGATCGGGAGAAAAAAATTCCCGTCGATCCATATAAGAGTGGCTTTTACATAGGCTCTATTACCAAAACCATGACGTTCACATCGGTCATGCAGTTGGCAGAGCAGGGGCTGGTCGATATTGATGCGGACGTAAATACCTATCTCACAACATTCCAGTTTCCTGAATCCAAATTTGGCCCAATCACATTGCGTTCCCTGATGGCGCACCGGGCCGGATTTCAGGAGGTTGCTAGGGGAATGTGGGTGCTGGACCCGACCAACATTCAGACAATGGGAGATTGGCTCAAGGACAATATCCCTGAACGCGTCTTCCCGGTTGGCGAGCTAACGGCTTACTCAAACTATGGCGCGGCTCTGGCGGGCTATATCGTCGAGGAAGTCAGTGGCGAGCAATATCAAGACTATGTCGAAGAGCATATCTATAAACCGCTGGGTATGACGCATACCACAGCGCGCCAGCCCCTTCCGGAAGGCACGCCCGGCGCAATGTCTCGTAGGCTCAAGGAAAACCTTGCCTCTGTTTATTCCCATACGGAAGGATATGAGAAGAAGGAAGATCATGATGTGATCGTCCCGGTGGCGGCGGGGTCTGTCACCTCCACTGCGTCTGATATGGCGCGCTATATGCTCGCACACTTGAATGGTGGTGAGCTGGATGGTGTACGCATTTATTCGCCGGAAACGGCGGCAAAGATGCATCAGAAACTGTATGATGATCGTCCTGTCTCCGATTACTATCATGCCTTCCGGACTACGGACATCCGTGGCTACGAGACCATGGGGCACACAGGAGCGACATTTACTTCTTTCTCTTCTATCCTGATGGTTCCTGAACTTGATATGGGCGTATTTGTGTCCGTCAATGGCGGGTCAAACAATGTTGGTCCTTATGAGATTAGTGAACGGATAATAATCCACATGATCGGGGACCGTGCGCGCAATCAGCGCTCCCCGATTGAGTTGTCTCAAGAAGAGCTGCAGGCATATGCTGGCAGCTATCAAACCACACGCCGTTTCTTCAAGGACTTCGTGAAGGCTTTGACGGCAAGCAGCCTTAAAGTGTCTGTGACCGACAATGACACGCTGCTTATCCACGGAAGTGAGTATGTGCCTCTGGGCAACAACAAGTTCGAGAACAGGGAAACAGGCATGCTTCTCATGTTCGAGACGAATGAAAAAGGAGACGTCGACGCTTTCTACTCGGATTATGGAAGCCTTTACCAGCGCGTAACGGGGGCTACAGACGTCAACCAGCTGTATCTGGCCTTGGGTCTACTGTTCCTGTTTTCGCTGTTCCAGCTTGTGGCGGCCTGGAAGCGTCGCTCCGATCCTCCGATCACGAACACTTCTGTCAAGCGGATTTCCTTGTCCCTTGTTGCGGCAGCAGGTCTTGCTATGGGGACTTTGGTGGTAGGCGCTATCTCTATCGTCAATCTGGTGTCCCTCGGCAATGAGGCCATGTTCGTATATCCAAGCGTCGGTGTGATCATTTTCATGACCGGCATATTGCTGCTTTTGCTTCTGACTGTGGCTCTTTTCATTGGAGCGTATCCTGTCATGCGGTCGGGGGAGGTCTCGATCTGGAGGAAGACACACTATGCCATTTATCTTCTTGTTCTGGTCTATTTCTTCCTGCAGGCCAGTAACTGGGACATGATCGGATATAATTTCTGGTAGCTCTGCGGTTCACGCATTTTCAGCACAGAAGGGTTGTTCAGACCATCAGGCCTGAGCAACCAATTCTGTGTAAGGGGATATTTCTTCGCGTGTGGGCATGCTGCCCCTGAAAGGCTGCCGCTGCGTGAAAAGCTAAATGTCCAGGTTTTTCGCGTAGAGAGGTTCCTGAAAGAATATGGAGGTCAGGATTCTCTGCTCGGTCTGATAGAGTGACTCACTCAGCATGTTCTTCACGCGGGCCGGATCTCCGTGGCGCAGCTGTTCTATCTGCTCATGGCCTCGCACATTAAACGGCAGATCACCTGTCCTCTTAACGTAAAGCCAGTAAATCCGTTTGGCGACATCTTCCAGGAGATGCGCCCATTTCAAAGCCAGCGGATATTGTACGCCGGAAACCAGAACTAGATTATAGGCACTGTTCAGATGCAGCAGGTTCAGGATGTCCTGCTCATTGTCTGGTGAGAAAGTTGCTTTGGAAATTTCCCGGTTGATGCGTTCCAGTTCGGAGAAATCGACAAAGGTCAGAGACTCCGAAGCGAGGTCCGGGATCAGCATTTTGCGGAGCGCGAAATTCTCCTTGATGCTGAGCACTGTGAGCGGAGACACTCGGGTGATCCGCGGTGATATAGAGATCAAAAAGCCCTGCACCGTCAGCTGCTCCATAAGACTGCGCGCAACTGTACGCGTCGTATGAAACATTTCAGTCAGGACAAGCTCTGTCACCTTCTGCCCAGGCGCAAGTCTCTGGCAGATGATCGCCTCTTTGACCTGACGTTGCAGATCCTCATGCGCGTCAAAGTCCGCGTTCATCTCACTTTGTTCGGATTTTGAATTAGTGGCCAAGCTCTGGAGATCTCCCAATCAAGACTGGCGATGAAACCACAAGAATCCTAACAAAGAAAGATACGCGAACGGAACCGCTTACATCATTTGCAGTCTATCTATCAGAGGATCTGTTCCATCAATGATTGGGTCGACACAGGGCAGATCGTACTGATCGGACAAGGATTTTAGATAATCCTCCCGCTGCTCGGCTGGCAGTTTCGATGTATTGATGCTGATGCCTACGCAAATCGCTTTTGGGTTCACGCGCCTGGCCAATTCCAGATTCCTGGCGATGACATTCTCAATGCTGGGAAGTTCAAAGTCGGACCAGCCCGATACATGCGTTCTGTTGGCTTCATGGCAAACAACAATGGCGTCCGGTTGCGAGCCGAGCAGCAGGCCATGGCTGACAGGTGCGTAGGCGGGATGGAATATGGCTCCCTGACCCTCGATCACATCCCAATGGTCGGCATCATTCTGCGGGGAAAGCAGCTCTGCTGCACCAACCAGGAAGTCTGATACAACTGCATCAATCGGAATGCCGGAGCCTGCGATCATGATGCCGGTTTGACCACTCGCGCGAAAGGTGGCTTTCAAGCCGCGGGCCTGCATGTCTTTCTGCATTTGGAGCGCGGTGTACTTTTTGCCCAGTGCGCAGTCGGTGCCAACTGTCAGCACACGCTTGCCCGAGCGTTTTTGACCTGTCCCGATCGGCAGGTCTTTTGGAGGGATACGTACATCAATGATCCTTGCGCCACCTTCGGCAGCTGCCTTGGCAAGAGGTTCAATCGAGCTCAGGGGGCTGTGCAGGCCCGCGACAATATCCATACCATTGGAAGCGGCTTCAGTGGCAACTTGCAGAAGGGCTTCGGAGATACCGCCGCCTATTTGCGCGGTACCGACCACGAGTGAGCCCGCCCCCTGTGCTACGGCCTCTTCAATGGTTAGATCCGGAAGGCCTAAGTCGACTGCAGAGGTGTCATTCCGGAATTGTCCCAGGCACATATCCTTGCGCCAATAGGCGATGCCAGCCCCAGTCTTGGCATAGGTCGCGCGTGTTTCATCGCCAACATAAATCAGATAAGGCGGCTTCAGCATCAGGACAGAAGCCGTGCTGGAGTTTGAGGCATTTCCGGAATTGGACTGTATCTTAGAGGCAGGCATAAGGATCTCTATCTGATTTCGAGTAAACTGGAGCGAAGACGTCCCAGATGCTCTTAAGATCATATTATGGAGACCTTATCTACAAATATATAATTATAATGCTGCATTAATGGCCGTTTTGGGGGCGCCAGAGCCCATTCATGGGATAGTGCGCAGATCTGAGGCAGCCGGGGCATGGTCCTCTCCATAAGGCCAACTCATCCTTGAAGAGGCCATTATGGGGGCACACGATCAGGCGCGCATGATTATCTCATATTTTGAAAACATTCTGCCTCAGCCACTTCATGAAGGAAGGCTGAGGCAATAATCATATTTAGTCCCAATTCTCGATCTGGCTGGCTTTCATCCAGCAGGCATGAAAGCCAGAGGGCACGCGGCGGGGAAGGGTGATCCGGGTAACCGGGCCTTTGCTGATGTCCAAGGCATCGAAAACCTGCAATTGCTGGACATGTGTCTTGTTGTTCCAGACAAAGGTGATGACATACCCATGGTCTTCTGTTTGCTGATCATCGGCTGGAGCAAACCAGGGCTCGCTATACCAGCAATCATCTTCCCCATCTGACCAAGCACCGACGCATTCTCCCGTATCAGTGTTGTACTTCCGCAGGCCTGTCCAGCGAAGCACCATCGGGTCGTGATCGACCAGATAGCCCCATTTGGTATAGCGCCCTGTCTTGGCGCTATCATAGGTCGGGAATTCAACATTCCTGTCCGGGTCGAGGCATGCTTCCGTGGCTTCGCCCGTTTTCATATTCATGCGGTAAGACCACAGCCGCGCATCCATCTGAAGCTGTGCGATGCGCTTGGCCGTCTTTGCCTCATCAATTTCGCCAGTCTCTTTCAGGCTGGGCATGTAGCGGCACGCGATCATGACGACTTCGTCGCCATCCTCCCAGCAATTTACGACGTGATAGATGAAGCAGGGGGAGAATTCGAACCAGCGGATTTCATCGCCTTTCCCGTAGCGCGGAATGACGCCAAGACGGGCCGGGAGGGAGGCATCAAAGCGGATCTTGTGCCGGCCCGCGCGCAGCGCCTCCTCATCATGATACACTGGTAAATCGTGCAGAATGGAGTAGTGCTCCGTAATGCCCATATCATGCGGCAGGCGATCGCCCGGCAACCCGACAGGGGTGGTGTGAACCAGCTTTCCATCCTTGTCGACTACGCTATAGGTCATGTGTGGTGCGGTATCGAAATAGTCGAAAAAGATAAGTTCGCCTGTTACTTCGTCGACTTTTGAATGTGCTGACATGCCGTTGCCCGGCTCGCTCACATAGTCTGCAGTAGAGACTGTTTCCAAGGTAATGGGATCGATCAGATAGGGCACGCCAGACAGGTACCAGCTGGCGACGGCCTTGCCTGAATGTCCGATAATGTCTGTGTTCGCCGTATCAGCAAGTACCTTGTCAGTCCGGCCCTTCAGCGTCTGCACGATGCCCCAATGAGTTTCTTCTCCCTGTAGGTCATCCTCGATCCAGTCTGCGGTGCGGATCCATTTGTTGCGATACGTAACCTTGCCTTTGCGGAATTCTGCAGCATGTATCATGCCGTCACCGTCAAAGGCGTGATAGTCGCCCTTGGGCTCAAAGCGCGGGTTTGGACCATTGCGCAGGTAAACACCGTTCAGGTCCGTGGGTATTTTCCCTTCGACCTGAAGATTTGTCATGACAGTCTCATCGAAGATGGGGGCGAAGGGGCCGGTCAGCATGGGGCCGTGCGAGTCGCCGAACGGGGCCTCGGGATCCTTGAGCAATAGGGGCATGGGTCTCTCCAAGTCAAAACACTATGCTGACTAGGAACCATAATGGGTATGATTATGCAATTAAGTGGGAATACCTATGCCACTGGGGAGCGTTCAGATTTTTGGGAGAGCAAACTCAGTCAATGAGGAGGTATCACGACTGATACCAAATTGCGCTACCTCTGGAGGTCTAGCTACGGCTTACTTGCTGACCGCGATAGAATGCCCGCATGTCATCGGTCGCAACCGCGCGGATGATCTCATCATCCGGGATTGCGTGTCCGGCAGAATAGAGTGCGTGATTGTATGCGCCATCCGGCAGGTTCGCCTGCTCCAGCACAGTCATGGGCAGACGATAAGGGATGATAAGATCAAACCGGCCAGTGAGAAGCAGCAGACGGAAATCTGGTTTCTTTGAGACCATCGCTTCGACAACGCGATCCAGTCTTGCTGGCGTTTGGGTAATTGCGTGGTTCCACTTTTGGTTCGCTTCAAGCGGATTGCGCTGATAAATGTTTTTGGAGCTGTAGCCGAGTTCTTCATTCAGGAGACTGAGGATCGCTTCATGCAGATCGTAACCGTCTGCCTGGCTCATGAGAGATGAATCGTTGCCCTCTTTCGGTACAGGGTAAGAGCCACGCGCATCTGACATTTTGGTCAAAAGGCCGTCCGAGGCCAGAAGAGTTTTTGAGAATTCCTGTGTTGATATGCGATAGCCCTGGCGAGCGATCAGTTCTGGCGACAGGCCGATGAAGTCTGAAAGCTGCGCTGCCAGCGCCTGCTTTTCAGCATCGGAAAGTGTTTCGAGCGAACCTAGCGCGGCGGCATATTGAGAATTGGCGTATTCTGTCGCCATATCTGCAACTGTATCCACAGAGTGTTGAGTATAGGCGCCTTTTCCATACCATCGTGCTACAGCGGCAAGCGTGGGCAGGCTGATGACCTGCATATCGATACCATCCATCTGATCAGACCCTGTAGGGTCCACAGTCGGGCTAATGAGAATACAGCCGGCGATGTTTACCGGATTTTCGCGCAGGCCGAGGATACGCAACAGTTGTGCGGTGCGTGTGCCGCCATAGCTTTCGCCGGCAATATAGACCGGAGATTTCTGGCGCTTGTGACGTTTTAGCCAGTCCTCGATATAAGCTGCAACACCCGCTGCGTCCTGCTCTACGCCCCAATATTCAGGTTTTGCGTCATCCGTGAAGAAACGGCTGTATCCTGTGCCCGGGGCATCAATAAAGACGAGGTCGGAGCAGTCTATCGGGCTGTCCTCATTGTTGACGATGGAAAAGCCGCGATCATTTTCGGTTGGGGCAAATTTTCGGGGTGAGAGTGTGCTGTGAAGTGGCCAGCTTGCGCCGCCTGGCCCGCCATTGAAGAAGAAGGTAACGGGTCGCTCAGCGGTTTTCTGGTTCTTGGTGATATAGGAGGCACCAAATATGGTCGCGCGCGCTTCGCCAGAAGAATTACGCAGAACCGTCTCCTGTGCTTCGGAGATATAGGGCACGCGAATGCCGCGAACATAGGCAACCGCCTCCTTGCGGGCTATGGGAATGGTGGCCGGTTCTGCGGCAAAAGCCGAGGGAATAAGCGGCGTTGTTGCAGTCGCGCCCATGGCCAGCAAGATCGTTCGGCGGGAGAGTGTGGCAGCAGATTCAGTCATTTCATGAGTACCCTTAAGCTGGCAATGTGGGGCAAAGGTGCGGGGTGATCAGCGCAGCACGCCGTCTTTTCGCGCAATCTCCAGATAGCGTTTGCCCAGTAACTCACCCCGTGTGGTGATGTTCTGCTCACGTCCGTTTATGAAAACGTAAGCGGGATGAGACATGGCTTCGAGTGGGTCGCCATCCCAGATGACGATATCCGCACGTTTTCCCTCTTCAAGAGAGCCCGTCTGATCCGCGATGCCTGCGATTTCCGCGCCATGGATTGTAAGGGCAATTAGGGCATCGCCATAGCTGAGGTCCGTATAGCCGACCAGTCGGCCTACTACCGAGCGTGGGCTTCGGATGTACCAGAAGGGGCGCCCATGAACGGCTTTGAAGCCGACTTTAACCCCCGCTGCGATAAGACGTGCCGCATTTTCGTTCGTGGTGTATTTGCTCGACAGGTCGCCAGGAACATTGACTTCCGGGTCTACGATCACCGGGATATTTGCGGCAGCGATTTGGTCTGCAACAGTCCATCCTTCATTGGCGCCAAGGAGGACAAGATCGATCCCTTCGGCTTTCGCGATGTCGATCATGTTGAGAATGTCCGTCGCATTATGAACGTCCACCAGGAGAGGCTCCTTGCGATCTGCAACGCGCGCCAGCGCCTCCAGGTCAAGCGGTGACAGCCCGAGGCTGGTGGCTGACCGTGACAGTTCCCGCTTACGGGACTTCGTATAGGAGCGAGCTTCCTTCAAGGCTGAACGGAAAAGTGCAATCTCGGAAGGACGGCCGCCGCCAACCTTGCTGGCGCCAGACGTGCCGGCCACCATTACAATGCCTGCGCTTGTCCGCAGGATCATGTCTTCGTCTTCTGCAAGGGCGACACTGGTGGACGTTCCTGCGAACATGCGTGGATCAGCTGCAGAGCCTGTCCAGAGATCAGGGGTCACGAGCGCGCCGGTGACGCCCTCAGACTTCGCCACGACAATCTGTGGGTCATCCGGGTTGAGAGCATATCGAACATCATATGCCGCCGTGACATAAGGATTATTCGTAGAGCTGTCGTCCAGTGAGCCATAGCTGGGCAGATTGCTGATCCCCAATGAGGTACCGGTCATGATGAAACCCGGCATGACAACCTGTCCGTGTGCATCAATCACCTTTGCGTCGGAGGGGATACGAAGCCTTGTACCGATCGAGATGATCTTGTCTTGGTCGAAAACAATGGTGCCATTCTGGATTTCGCCGTCTGGCCCCATGGTCAGGATGTGGGCGTTTGTAATCGCGGTTGTCTCAGCGATGGAGACCGGAACGAGCGCAATACTGGCCAGACAGGCCGCAATAAGAGGTTTCACAAGGCTCATTGGGTATCTCCCTTGTCCGAAGGGGTGATTTCATAATCAGACAGCGGCGCAGCAGATGCATCTGAGCGGTCGAAGACTTCGACGCCGTCAATGAAGACCTTTTCAGGGTGCGCGTAAGAGCTGAATGGATTGGCGCTCCAGATTACAACATCCGCCATTTTGCCGACTTCCAGTGTGCCGGTTTCTTTTTCGAGCCCCAGAATTTTGGCCGGATAATACGTGATCCAGCGGATGGCATCTTCCTCGTTCACGTCCAGTCCGGCGCGCTGGCCTGCGGCGAGGGAGCGGGCGGCATCGATGTTGAGGTGCTGGCCTGTTTCATCGGAGTCCGACGTCACCGCGACGCAAACGCCTGCTTCGCTCAGCATCGGAATGCTGAGGGAGGAGAAGTCATAGGCTTCCATCTTGAAGCCGCCCCAGTCCGGGCCCCATCCTGCGATGCAGGTATCGGTCTCCTTCAGTGTCCCCATGATCTTGTAGGCTTCTATCGCATGATGGAAGCTCGACACTTTCACATTGTATTCCTTCGCCGTGATCAGGACGTTCGTCATGTCCTCGGCGCGGTAGCAGTGGGTATTGATGCGAACATCTCCGGTGATGCCACCCGCGATCGAGTCCAGCTGGAAGTCCCGGGCTGGTGCGGCCGCATCACTGTCGATGTTTTCGTCTGCGAGCTTGTCTGCATAGCCAGTCCAGTCTTCGACATATTTGGCCGCATCGGCGAAATATTTCCGCATCATCGCCATGAGGCCGGACCGTCCCATAGGTGCGCGGTTCTGCGCACCATAGACCCGTGTCGGGTTCTCACCGCAGACCATCTTCAGGCCATACTTGGCACCCGGAAATTTCATGCCCTGTATTGTCGTCGACGGAACCATTTTCAGGATCGCCGTACGTCCGCCAAAGATATTGGCAGAGCCCGGAAGCACCTGAATGGTTGTCACACCCGCATTGCGAAGACGCGGATATACCGGGCTTTGGGGCCACAGGCTGAATTCTGCAAACATCTCTGCGGTGTTTGGTCCAGTCATCTCATTGAGACCATCTTCAACACCAGGCACAGCAGCCGTACCGGCATGCGAGTGGGCGTCGATGATGCCCGGCGTTACCCATTGGCCAGAGGCATCAATGACCTGCCAGCCATCTGGAACTTCTATGTTTGCGCCGACTGCGCGGATCTTGTTGTTCTCGATGAGCAATGTCCCGCTTCCGATAGCCGGCCCTGCAGCCGTGAGAATGGTGGCGTTGGTGATCGCAACGGGTGCCACGGTTTCGGGCTTGTAGGTGGACGGGTAGGGATCTTCGGCCCAGGGTGCGGTTATCGGGTGCGCTTCAGACGCATCTTCTGCATAGGCCATATTACCGGCCGCGCTGGCCAGCAAGAGGGTGAGCATGCCAACAGTTCGGATTGATGTTCCCATCAGGTTTAAGGGGTTACGTCGTACAGGGTTCGGCAAACTGACCTCCAAATCATAAAGCACGTCTCATAGGCCCTCATGAGACGCCACCATAACAGGTATCGTATTGCCGCAGTGGCGGAGAGTTATGCGGAATAGCGTACTTAAAGCTGACTTGTCTGCACGTCCTCCCCGCAACCGGATCAAGAACGGTATAAGGTATGCGTCGGGCTTGCTGGCTCTCTGTCAGATGAAGTCTGCACGCATGATGCGGAGGCGTAATTCTACAGAAGTATCAGTTCTTAGACTCAGCTATCAGGATACATATGCAAAGACCATGACGATGCACCGGATATGGGCTTCGTCATGGTCATAAGCAATTGCGTTTGCAGTCTCACATCTGCCTGGCTTGCAAAGCAGGCTATGCGAGCACCAATGCTAGTTTTTAACTCCGCCGGCATCCATTCCGGTGTCGCCGGTCGCTTCACCGGGCACACCAAATCCACGGTCACGCATCAGCGCGTTTGTGTCTGGTGCATGCCCCCGGAACTTCACATACGCCTCTGAGGGATCAATAGTGTTCCCAACCGAGAGGATCCACTTGCGGAACTTCGCGGCGGTTGCTTTGTCATAGGGCCCGCCTGCTTCCTCAAAAGCTTCCCATGCATCTGCGCTAAAAGTGTCCGCCCAGAGATAGGCATAATAGCCAGCGGCATAGCCTTCACCGGAAAAGACGTGAGAGAATTGCGGCATGCGGTGACGCATGGGCAGTTCTTTCGGCATACCCAGCTCGACCAGGGTTTCACGCTCGAACGTATCTGCGTCAAAGTCTGTGAAGTCTGTCATGGTGTGAAGCTTCATATCTACCAGAGCACTTGCGAGATATTCGGTCGTGTCAAATCCCTGCCGGGCATTGGCCGCCCGTTCGATCTTCTCCACCAGTTCCTGCGGGATTGGCTCGCCGGTGTCCACATGAAGGGCAAAGCGTTGCAGGATTTCCGGTGTCGGCAGCCAGTTCTCGTGAACCTGGCTGGGGAACTCCACATAATCCCGCGGTACGGCCGTGCCTGCAAGCGAAGGATAGGTCACATTCGAGTTGAGCCCATGCAACGCATGGCCAAATTCGTGGAACAGAGTTGACGCATCATCCCATGAAATCAGGATTGGCTCTCCAGGAGCACCCTCAACGAAGTTGGAATTGTTTGAAACGATTGGCGTGGTGAAGCCGTCAATATTGTTCTGTGAACGGTAAGCATTCATCCATGCTCCCGAACGCTTTCCGGAACGGGCATACGGATCGAAATACCAAAGGCCGACATGCTGCCCGTCCCGAAGGACCTCCCACACGCGTACATCTTCATGGAAGACGGGAACGTTTTCAACGGGTTTGAACTCAAAGCCGTACAGCTCGCCGGCCATCCAGAACATGCCCTCACGCAGCTTTTCCAGCTGCAGGTATTGTTTCACTTCCTCGGAATCGAAATCATAGTCGGCCTGACGGACCTTTTCTGCATAATAGCGATAATCCCAAGGCGCGATCGTTATGTCTGCGCCTTCCGCGTCAGCAATTTCCTGCATCGCGGCAACTTCGTCTGCCACCTTGGCCTTTGCAGCAGGCCAGACCTTCAGCATCAGCTCCATGGCGGCATCGGGTGCCTTCGCAACGGCCTTCTCGATCGACCAGGCGGCATAATTGTCATAGCCCAGAATCTTGGAGCGTTCCGCGCGCAGCTTCATGATATCGGCAATCACCTGATTGTTGTCATAGGCGTCGCCATTATCGCCGCGATTGTAATAGGTCTTCCACACTTCCTCACGCAGCTCGCGATTGTCGGAATAGGTCAGGAACGGGTCCATGGAGGAGCGTGTATTGAGAATGGCATACTTGCCACCCTCATTGTCACGCGACTCGGCGGCTGACTCTGCAGCACTGATGACCGATTCCGGCAGACCGGAAATCTGGTCCTCGGTGAGCCAGGTTACATAGGCTTCCTCATCATGGAGCAGGTTGTTCGAGAAGGTTGTGTAGAGGGAGGCGAGCTGCTGATTGATCTCGGCAACACGCGCCTTGTCTGTACCATCCAGACCAGCGCCGGCGCGCTCGAAGTCTGTATAATAGTCCCAGACAAGACGCTGTTGTTCTGGGGTGAGCGCATCATAGCCGTCCCCCTTGTAGATCGCCTCTATGCGATCATAGAGTGCCTTGTTCTGGTAGATTGAATCTCTAAAGGCCGCGAGCTTCGGAGCCATTTCACGCTGAACTTCCTGCACGGCAGGACTGCTCAGGCCTGATGCGTATATCCCGTAGATCGTGCCAACACGATCAAGCTCGCCGCCTGATTCCTCCATTGCCAGGATTGTGTTCTCAAAGGTTGGCGGGGCTGTCTGTGAAGCGATGGCGTCAATCTCGGCGCGGGCGCTCTCAATCGCTGCCTCAAGGGCAGGCTGAAACATGGAGACTTCCACCTTGTCAAAGGGGGGGACACCGCCATACGGGCCTTTCCATTCTTCGAGAAGCACCCGGTAGGTATCGTCTTCGTTCACCTGCGCCATATCATCCATGGAATCCTGCATTTGCTCCATCTGCTCTTCAGGGCCTGCTACGTCCTCAGTGCTCTCACACGACGTAATTGCAAGCAAAGCGAACGCCGAAGCACTGGCGATGAGGGCGGATTTTGTCATGAGGATCTCCCGGGATCGAGCATATCTGAGGTCTTCATAACGGCCCCAGATTAATTTCATTTGCAACGATTAGATGCATAACATCCGGTCAGGCCATTCGTCCACTGGTGGTCATCGATGGGAATTGTGGCCGAACTCTCAAGACCGGTATTCAGCTTCGTGTCATCAGTGGGCGAATTGCCTTTGTCTGCAGGCGTAAAAGACCGCCCGCTATGTGCTGCAGTAGGTGCCCTTTCGCTCATGGGGGCGTCAGCCAGCGAAGAAATTGACGCCAGCCTCTTTCCTGCCTGCAAAATACAGATTATCGCACCAACATGTCGAAGACTGTCGACCAATGGTTCATGGACACGGTGTTGCCCCTGGAGGCGGAGCTGGAGCGATTCCTGGCTCGCCATTGGTCTGACGCATCTGAAGTCCGGGATCTGCGCCAAGAAGTTTACAGCCGCCTCTACAAGGCGGCAGCGAATGGTCTGCCGCATAATACGCGCGCTCTGATGTATTCAACGGCTCGCAACCTGATCATTGACCTGGTTCGTCGTAAACGTGTGGTTTCTATCGAGACCGTGATGGATTTTGAAAGCTGGGACGTCTCATCTGAAGAGGCCGGTCCATTTGAGACGGTATCGGCCCGACAGGAACTCAGTATGCTTCGAACGGCTCTTGAAACCTTGCCCAGGCGCACACGCGACATCGTTCAGATGCGTCGTGTTCAGGGCATGTCGCAGCGGGACACCGCGCATGCGCTTGGGGTGTCTGAGCCGACGGTTGAGCGTCATGTAAGTAAAGGTGTGCGTCTGCTGGCGGATGCTCTGGCCAAACTTGGCGTGCATCGTGGAGCCGTGATTTCACCGGCGAATGACAGGGAGGGCGAGCGTGAACGCTGAACATGCTCTCCTTTCAGCTGACGATGCTGAACAGGCGGCCGCGGATTGGCTGGCGCGGCTTGACCGTGACGGCTTGCTCAACGGCCCTGTCGATGTGGATGCCTTGTGTGACGCGCGGCATGATTTTGACGTTTGGCTAAATGCCGAGGTGGCGCACCGCGTGGCATTCCTGCGGGCGGCGACCGCCTGGTCCCGGGCAGAGCGCCTTGCGGCGCTTAGAACAAATGGAGCCATTCCGCGGCGGCCCATACTTCATCGACCGGTCATCCAGATGCTTGCGGCGGCAGCGTGTATCGCAATGGCGGCGCTTGTTGTTATTCCGCTCGGTCTGTTTGATGGCGCGCCTGGCCAGCCTGCGCCGCTTCACTATCAGACGGCTCGTGGAGAGATCAAAACACTGACGCTGGAAGACGGCTCGGTTCTGACCTTGAACACAGATACAAGTGTGGACGTCATCTTCAGCGACGACGAAAGACAAGTCGCGCTGATTGAGGGCGAGGTCTTCTTTGATGTCGCAAAGGCGCCGGAGCGGCCTTTCCTCATCAATGCAGGCGAAGGGCAGGTCAGGGTGCTTGGTACCTCATTCGGTATTGAGCGGCGTCAGAACGTTGTCGAAGTCGCCGTCAGCGAAGGCACAGTCTGGATCGGAAGCTCCGCCCATGCGGACATGTCCGAAAGCATCCTCATGCCTGGAATGATTGGCTATGCGAGCGTCAGTGGCGTCATGGTCGAGACCTCTGGTGTTGAGGCGGTTGGCCAGCGTTTGCTGTGGCGTGAAGGCCGGCTGAGCTTCGATGATACGCCCTTGCGGGAGGTCGCGGCCGAGTTCAACCGCTACAATACGATACAACTTGTCATCACCGATGACGTGACGGGCGATATTGAAATCGGTGGCACCTTCCGCCTTGATAATGTTGAGGCTTTTGCCCGCCTGGCCAATCAGGGGCTGGGGCTGGATGTCAGTCACGCGCCGGGACGGATCGAACTTTCCAGCAAGTGAGTGTGCCGGCAATTACAGCCATGCTGACATAATTGATGTATTTTTTGTCAAAAATGTTGAGGGAAAACTTTTTGCCACTCGTCTCACCCGAATGAAGGCAGGTGGACCTTTCCGCCAGCCCATTGTTTCTGGGGAGAAATACATGAGAAATTGGTCTGCTAGACTACTCGGGGGCGCGGCAATCGTCGCGCTGACTGCAACGCCAGCCTTTGCGCAGGTTCAACCCGCTTCGGTTCAAACATTCGATTTGCCTGCCGGGCCTCTCAGCAATGCGCTGGATGCCTTTATCGCACAATCCGGTCGCGACCTGATTTATCGTACCGATCAGGTTCAGAACATTTCCGTATCCAGCGTTGAGGGCGAGCTTTCTGACAAGGAAGCCCTTGCCCGTCTGCTGGACGGGTCAAGCCTGCAAATGCGCTCAGACGAGTCTGGCGCCATTCTGGTCTACGCCCAGGCCGAGCCGGCACCTGTGCCTCAACAGGCTGCTCCGGCACCGCGTCAGGTTCAGCAAACTGAAGCCCCGGTTGCGATAGCTGCGCCTCAGGAAGAAGATAAAGAAGCGCGCCTCGACAGCGTTGTTGTTGTCGGTAGTCAGATCCGTGGCGCTCAAGTCGATGGCGAGCTGCCGGTCACGGTCGTTGGCGATGATCAGCTTGCTGCCATCGCTGCCGTCGACGGTGATGATGTCTTTCGTTCCATCCCGCAATTCGGCGATGTCGGCTTCAACAGCACCGGAAACGTATCTGGTGGCGTGAACTCCGCACGCGGCGACGTTGCCTCCATCAATTTGCGCGCACTAGGAACGGGCAACACGCTCGTCCTGCTCAATGGTCGCCGCATGGTGAACCATCCGGGCACCCAGTCCGAGAACCTCGTGCCGGTCACGACGGTCAATGCGAATGCCATCCCGGTGACCGGGATCAGCCGGGTTGAAGTTCTTCTCGATGGCGCTTCTGCTCTCTACGGCTCTGATGCTGTTGCGGGTGTGGTCAATACGGTGCTCAAGGATGATTTTGACGGCCTGATCGTCAGCGGCCGCTATGGCGTTGAGCCTGATGTCGACGCAGATGAGTTCAATCTGAACCTTCAGGCCGGCAAGAACTTCAACAATGGGCGCTCCAATATTGCGCTCTTCGCCGCCTATACGGATCGCGATCCCGTGTTTGCCTCCGAGTATGGTTTCTCGGCAAATGCAGATCTCCGCGACCGCCTGCCGGAAAGCTGGGCTGGAGATACCGATTTCCGCAATACCTCCACGAACACCCCATGGGGCGCATTCACGCTGCGTGACCCTGAGACGGGGCAGCCTTACAATCTCGCTGGCATCTCCAACAGCTCCGGTGGTGTACACATTCAGCCGGACACCGAAGCGGGCTGCGTCGCATCGCTCGGCGATGGAATCTGCTTGGACGACAGCAACTCCTCCGGCTCCATCCCGCAGCGCTACAACACTAACTCCGCGCGTACGATCAATAACGGCGTTGAGCGTCTGAACCTGTTCAGCACGTTCAATCATGATTTTGAGAATGGTGTGCGCTTCTTCTCCGAAGCCGGCCTCTACAAGGCAACGTCCAATGCTGAACGCGCAGGCTCTGCAAACCTGACGGCAGACCGCACGCTCATTCCTGCGGACAATTACTACAACCCGTTTGGTCCGGTCGGCTCGCCGAACCGGATCGAAGGGATCGGGACGCCGGAAGAAGGCCTGGATGTTGAACTGCGCCGGTATCGCTTGGTCGATGCTGGTCCGCGCAAGATCGAGGTCGAGAACACCAATTGGCGTCTGCTTGGTGGCCTGAGAGGTGACTTCAAAGGCTTCGACTGGGAATCTGCGATCGTCTACTCTGAAGCAGAAACGAACGACACAACCTCGCGCGTTTCCAACACGCTGTTCCTTGAGGCGCTGAGCCTGACGACGCCGGATGCGTACAACCCCTTCAATGGTGGCGGTCTTCCGCTGTCTGATGAAGGCGATGGCACGCCCAGCGATGCGCAGACCATGAAGAATTTCATGGTGCCAGTTTATCGCAAGTCTACCACCAGCCTGACGATGTGGGACTTCAAACTCTCCCGTCCTGACCTGTTCCAGATGCCAGCCGGTCCAGTCGGGGCTGCGGTCGGCGTGGAAGCACGTCATGAGGAATATAAAGATGACCGCGATCCGCGCCTTGATGGCACGATCCAGTTCATCTCTCCGCTGACGGGTGAAGCAACCAGCGACGTGATGGGCTCCAGCCCGACGCTGGATTCCGAAGGTGAGCGGGACGTGTTCTCGGCCTTCGCCGAATTGGCCGTGCCCATCATTTCGCCGGAAATGAACATCCCGCTGGCGCAGTCGGTCAATATGCAGCTGGCTGTGCGCTACGAGGACTATGACCTCTTCGGCAGCGTCACCAAGCCGAAAGTGGCCCTGTCCTGGCGCCCGTCCGACTTCCTGTTGTTCCGAACGGCATGGTCGCAAGGCTTCAAGGCACCGAACCTGCAACAGCAATTCGACCGCAGCCTTGAGCGGACTAATACGCGCACAGACTATATTCAGTGTGAGGCAGACCTGCGCGCAGGTCGTATCGCCAGCTTCTCTGACTGTGATCAGGCCCAGTCTGTGGTCAGCCAGCGTCAGGGCTCCCAGGAGCTTGGGCCTGAAGAGTCCGAAAACTTCTCTGCAGGCTTCGTCTTCGACGCCACATTCCTGCCGGAAGAAGTTGGTACGCTTCAGCTGACCGTGGATTACTGGTCTATCGAGCAGGAAAATGTTGTCGGTATCTTTGGTGACGAAAACCATCTGATCCTCGACTATCTGCTGCGTACACGGGGCAGCTCCAACCCCGCTGTTGTGCGCGCAGATCCGACTGCTGAAGACATTGCTGCCTATGAAGGCACGGGTCTCGAAGCTGCCGGTGAGGTTCTCTATGTCGATGACAATTACCTGAACCTGCTGCCGCGTGACGTTGAAGGTCTGGACATCGGTGTCTACTACGATCTTGATACTGCCAAGTGGGGCGATTTTGGCCTCAAGGTGAACGTCGCTCAGCTGCGCAAATTCTACCAGGATCTCGCTCCGCGTGAGGCTGAAATCCTGGCAGCGCAGGAAGCCGGTGAAATCAGTGACGTTGCGGCGCTGGCAGGCGTTGGTGACCTGATCGCTCAGGATGGCCGTCCGGAATGGCGCTGGAGCGCCTCTGCAACCTGGCGCATGGATGCTTGGGGTGCCGGCTGGTACACGAGCTATATTGATGATGTGCTCGACACGAGCGCGACGAATGACGATACCGGCGAGTATTGGGCAGTCGACTCCGACATTCGCCACAATGCTTATGTTCAGTACACCTTCGGCTATGATACCGATAAGCCGCTGCAAATGCGCGTTGGTGCGCGTAACCTGTTCGACGAAGAGCCGCCGCTTGCGGATGAGTCCTTCGGGTATATGGGCGGTCTTCACTCCCCACGTGGACGCTTTGTTTATGTGAGTGCAAGGAAGACCTTCTAATGCAGAAGAGTGGTCGTGTGATGTTGCGGGGCTTCGGCCTCGCAGCATCCGCGCTCGCCCTGGCGGCGTGCGCACATACGGCGGATATGACCGCCGTAATGACGTCCGAAGTCCTTTGCGAAACGGACGCCGTAACGATTTCGACCGAGTTTGACGGTGCCGGGCACCATGGATGCGCCATCTCTACGGATGGACCGGTCCTGACGGTCTGGCCCGAAGCATCGATTGCCGGCCCGATCAATCCCAGCCCGTGGTATGCGTTTGAGGCGGACATCCATTCCAGTGAGCCGGTAAAGCTGCGGCTTGATTATGCTGGCTACTGGCATCGTTATTTCCCCTGGATCAGCCGTGACAATGGCCAGTCTTGGCAGAAGCTGGGCGAGGATGCCGTCACTGTCGGGGATGAGGGGCACATTGCCACTGTCACGTTGCCCGGTGGGCCGGATTCCATTCTGGTCGCGGGGCGCCCGCTGATCACGCCAGCTGATATGAGTGCCTGGAGTGCTCGCTTGGCAGAGCGCTACGGCTTGCAGCGCATCACATATGGCAAAAGCCTGGATGGCCGATCACTGGAGGCCCTGACCATCGGGCCTGACTCAGCCAGCCGTATTGTCATTGCACTGACCGGGCAGCATCCACCCGAACAGTCCGGCGTTGCCGCTTTTGAGGTATTTGCCGAAACGCTAATGGCAGAAGTACCGGCCGAGACGCGGGCTGACACACGTTTTGTGTTTTTCCCTCTGGTCAATCCGGATGGCCGCGCGCGTGGGAACTGGCGTCATAATAATGGCGGTCTGGACTTAAACCGGGATTGGATGAACAAGTCTCAGCCGGCGATCAAGGCAATTACGCGCTATATCTCGCAAGAGGCTGAAGGACGCGATGTCGTGGCGTTTCTGGACTTTCATTCCACGCAAAAGACGCTCGTCTATACGCCCCCCTTCGAGGAGGCGTATGCTGACATGAGCTTTCCGCAAGCGCTGAAAAATGCCTTTGATACCGGTATTGATCCGGCCCCTGAATGGATCGACGGTCATAATGCCGAGGCAGGCACATCGAAGAACTGGGCCTTGCAGACGCTGGATGTTGCTGGCCTGACTGTCGAGCTGGGAGATGACGCGCCGCCCGCAGAGATCGAAAGCATCGGCCGTCTGTCGGCTCATACGGTGATTAACTTCCTGTCCAGGACAGCAGGCGAGTAATAGGCCTTTTCATGAGCGCTGCTACACCCGCAGTGGCGCTCATGTCTTTGCTTCTTAGGGTGTGTATGCCTGCTGGCAAGGCGGCTCACTCTCAGGCCGCTAAAGCCGACAGTGCGGCTCTGTTGACGGCGTTGCGCACGTTCCAGATATCGAATGGCTTCCGGATCAGGAATGGGGCTTCATCTGACATGGACTCTTGCACCAGAGCCGGATGGGCCGTGATATACACAACCGGTATAGCTTGCTTCTTGCGCAGCAATATTTCTTCGACGGCCTGGGTGCCGAGCGAGTCATCCGCCAGTTTCATATCCGAGATGATCAGACCAAATTCCGTCTGCATGGCGACGTTCACGGCCTCGTTGTGCGTGTGAGCGGTAGCGGCAACCCAATGGCCCGATTGCTCGACAAGCAGGCCCAGCAATGCAGCAACGTGTGGTTCATCCTCCAGGATCAGAACGCCGGTTCTGACGGGCAGAAGGCTCGCTGCCGTCGCTGATTCGATCAGCGCGCGGGCGGTCTGGCTATCGCAGCCCAGAATGGAGGCCGTTTCCTCAATGCTGAAGCCACCAGAGAAGTGCAACAGGCTGGCCCGGCGCTCTTCCCGGGACATTTTCTGAAACGGGCCTGTGAATTGAAGGTTAGCTGGTTTCGCCTGCGCCTTGGGCAGAAGGTGTCTATCCAGAGCGAGATAAAGGCCCAATCTGCTCAGGGAGTAGTCAGGGTCTGCTTCCATTTGGTGAGTAAGCGCCTCGATCAGCTCACAAACCGTGTCGTCTCCAGTCTTGTGATCACCCAGTATGCTGTGCGCATAAAGGCGCAGCATTGTCAGTTCGGATGTGATCAGATCGGAGAGCATGACAAGCTCCAGCTAAACCTTCTAGCCCGATGCATACGGTTCCCGCATATCGCCTAGAATACACAAATAGACATATTGACTAAACAAAAAATGAATAGAAATGGAGATTACGCATGCATATACTTGAATCATGCTCAGTCATTCTTTTTACGTAATGTAAAAAACGAAAAAGTAATTATAATTACTTTATGTGGGCTGTAGTGGCTGATGCACATTAGCACTGTCCGGCATTGTCCCGCGGTACCATGAAATGCCAAAAAGTCCCGCGTTTCCGGTCATTTTGGTCGAGTTCTTACGTTCAATTTGACGGCTTTGGTTTTAGGGATAATTTACCCCAATAGTGCGAGCATCCGGCTGACAAGTGAGTAAAAAGCCATGTTTGCAGTTCAGAGATTGTTTTCGCGGTTTCACCAGACCGTGGCGATAATTCCGAAACCGATTTATTCCGTGCTGAAATGTCTGTCAGTCGCCACCATGGTGTTCGTACTGGCCTACACTGCCATTCGATATACAAATGGAGATGGTCGCATCGCCGCGATCTGGCCGGTGAATGCCGTTCTGATTGTCATTGCCCTGCGCCACCGTCGCAGCGAGTGGGCGCGTTTGCTCCTCGCGATGACCGTGGGCCTTGTGGCGGCCAATACAATCATTGGGGATCATGTGCCACGTGCCATCATCCTGTCCCTTGCAAATGTGGTTGAGGTTTTCATTGTCTCGGCGGCGATGAAGTATCGCAAACGTATTAAGCTGATTAGCCTGATGGGCATTGTAACGCTTGTGATTGCGACCCTGGCGGCGTGTGCCGTATCGGCATCGCTTGCAACCATTGGTCTTTATGTGTCCTCGCATCTGGTGTCTGGCGGAGACGCCCTTCTGTGGTTCGCGGCGGACTTTCTGGGGATCGTATTGTTTGTGCCTGTTCTCTGGTCGCTGGCGGACAGCTCTGTAAAGCTTGTCACCGGCACAGCGCCGATGCGCACATTCATCGAATATATCATAGTATGTGGCACGACGCTGTTCGTCTTTGCTCAGACGAAATATCCATTCCTCTTCCTTGTGCCGCCTGTTCTGGTGCTGCTCAGTTTCAGCGGCGGCGTTAAGGGGGCAGCAGGCGGGCTGCTGGCCGTTACAGCGATTTCCATCCCGTTTACCTTTGCGGGCAGCGGGCCGACCGGGCTCATGAGTGCCGACCTGCCCACACGCATCCTCACGCTTCAGATATTTCTGGCTGCCAATTCCGTTCTTGCCCTCTCTGTTGGGGCTGCTGCGGCTGACCGTCGGCGCATTTTCCTTCAAATGCAGCGTTCACGCGAAAGGCTGCGCGCGAAAAATATGCAACAGAAGGAAATGATATCCAAGGCGCAGCTTGCCGAACGTATGGCAGGCCTCGGCCACTGGGCTCTGGATGCCCAAACACAGGAAGTCTTCTGGTCTCCTGAGGTCTATGCCATTCACGGCGTAACCGATGAGGAGTTCAACCCCTCCTATGATGATGCCGTCAGCTTTTATATCCCAAGCGATCGCGAGATGGTTTCCGAAATGGTTGCACGGGGTATCGAGAAGGCCGAGGGCTGGGAGTTCCATGCCACCCTAAAGCGCAGGTCCGATGGTGCGCTACGCCAGGTGCATTCGATCGCGGATTGTATCACGAATGAGCGCGGCGAGGTTGCCCGGGTCATCGGCGTGTTCCGGGATGTCACCGATGAGCAGAAACTGCTGCAGGCCTTAAGTGAAAGCGAAGCGCAATACAGGGTTCTGGCCGATCACTCGACAGACATTATCGTGCGGTTCGGCATGGATGGCCTGATCACCTATGCTTCGCCGTCCTGCAAAATTTTGGGTGTCACGCCTGAGCAGGCCGTGGGTATGAGGACGATAGATTTTGCCATTCCGGAGGATCGTAACTATGCCAAGGACATAACGGATGAACTGTTTGTGAAAGGCGAACCGGATATCACGACGCGTCGTGAAATACGTGTCAGAAACGCTGAGGGGCAGATCATCTGGCTGGAGGGCAGTCCTCAGGTTATCATGGGCAAGAATGGCAAGCCCGAGGCAGTCATTTCCACATTCCGGGATGTGACGGATCGGAAGGAGCGTGAAGAGGCGCTGGCTGAAGCCCGTATCGAGGCCGAGAAGGCTGGTCATGCGAAGACGGAATTCCTGTCTCACATGAGCCATGAAATCAGAACGCCGCTGAACGGTGTACTCGGCTTCGCGCAATTGCTGTCGCAGACAAACCTGGATGAAGAGCAGCGTCGTTATCTGGACAAGACGGTTTCTGCGGGGCGCATGCTGCGCGAGATTGTCAACGATATTCTGGACTTCTCCAAGATCAGTGCAGGCAAACTAGTGCTTGATGAGACCAGTGTGAACCTGAAAAGCCTGGTTGGAGAAGTTGTCGGCATTGTGGATGCTGCGCGTACTGACAAGACGGCGACCATATCATGCGACGTGCCGGATCTCGGTATCAAATCTGATGAAGTCCGCCTGAAACAGATCCTGACCAATCTGGTCGGCAATGCGGCCAAGTTTACTCAAGAGGGAAGTATCCGCGTCGAAGCCAGCAGGAAGGGCGACCAGCTTGTCATTGAGGTCACCGATACGGGCGAGGGCATTGCCGCCAAGCAATTGGAAAGCGTGTTCGAAAGTTTTCAGCAGGCGGATAACAGCATTACACGGCGTTTCGGCGGTACCGGTCTGGGGCTGTCCATTAGCCGTTCCCTGGCGAGGCAACTCGGAGGCGACCTGGTTCTGGAAAGTGAACTTGGTATAGGCACAACGGCGCGCGTCACGCTACCTTATATTCCTGCCAAGGACGATGAACTTGCGCCCGAATTGGCAGAGGCCTCAGACCAGAAGGCTTCCCTGAAAATACTCGCGGTTGATGATGTTGAGCTTAATCTGGAACTGCTTGAGTTTGGCATGACCAGGGCTGGGCATGAGATCGTAACGTGCAGTTCGGCTGAGCAGGCTCTGGAACTGCTCAGAAATGGATCGGATTTCGATCTGGTCCTGATGGATATTCAGATGCCGAACATGGATGGGGTAACGGCTACGCGGATGATCCGAGTACTACCTAAACCTATCTGTCATGTGCCCGTAATTGCTCTCTCGGCAAATGTGCTGCCAGAGGATGTGAAAACATATCTTGATGCCGGCATGACCGCTCATTTTCCCAAACCGGTTGACCTTGAAGAACTGGATGGATTTATCCGCAAGACCCTTAAAAAACATACTGCCTGCACGCCAGTGATTGCGACTGAGGAGCCTGAAAAAGACCCGTATGCCGAGCTGACTCATCGTTACAAGGTCTATCTGTCCGGGGTCGCGATGGAGTTTGTGCAGATCATGAGTCATCATGACCGTGAAGAAACCCTGCAAAGCGTCTACCGGATTGCGCATTCCATTGCGGGTGCAGCAGGCAGTTTCGGTTTCGATGAAGTCTCGGAAGCGGCTTTTGCTTTGGAAGCTGCTGCAAAGAAATTGATCGGCACAGGACAGTATTCGGAAGAGTTCATTTCCGAACTGAAGAACTTCATGCAGACCACCGAGAAAGCGGCGGCGTAATTTCCCGTGCGCCATATTTCCCCTGTTTTGGAGCGCTGGGGAAATCGATGAAATTCAACACATCAGTTTAATTTCAGATTTCCCATATTGCGCTACAAGGTAGGGAGAAAGAGGGTTTTGATATGCAGAAGCATAAGATTCTGATTGTAGACGATGACGCGATGCTACGAACATTGCTCGTGTTCAAGCTTACGGCAGAGAAGTACAGCGTTGTTGAAGCTTCAAACGGAAAGCAGGGGCTTGAGCTGGCGCGTCAGGAACTGCCGGACCTTATCGTCCTCGATAGCATGATGCCTGTCCTGGATGGGACGGAGACCATCAAGCAACTGAAATCAGACTCTGAACTGAAATCCATTCCCGTCATTATGCTGACGGCTCGCAGGGAAGAGTCTGATGTGTCAGAGGCCAAGCGCCTTGGCGCCGCTGATTTCATCAACAAGCCTTTCAATCCCGACATTCTGGTTCAGCGCATCAAACGCCATCTGGATATCCCGACAGCCGGCCTGCAAAGCGCGCTTTAGGTTCTCTGGGGCAACAGGCCTTGTCAGCAAAACAAAAGGGCGGCGTCGCAATTTGCAGTGCCGCCCTTTGCTGTATTTAGCTGGACTAGTAGCGCGCAGACAGGCGCACACCATAGGTTTGCGGGGTTCCGAAGACAGAGACTTCATCTCCCACAAACGGAATGATGCTGACGCGATAGAGTTCATCATTCATGTTCTTGCCCCAAAGAGACAGCGTCCAGCTGCCATCTACGGCAGCCACACCGATTCGGCCATTCAGCAGACCATAGCCATCTTCAACATTCGTGTTGTCCGGGCCCCAGAAGAACTGATCCTGATAGGAATAGTTCAGGGCCGCAACGAAGTTGAGCGAGTCGGTCAGGCGATGCTCTACATCTGCGCCGAGCGTGAACTGATAGTCCGGCGTTCTCTGCAGCTTGTTGCCACTATAGTCCAGGCCGCGCAGTGGATCGATATAATCCTTGTACTCTGTATCCAGGAAAGAGCCCGCCGCGAACAGAGTCAGCCATTCGGTCGGCAGAACGCGCACTTCATATTCGATGCCCTTGATGGAGGCATCGGCCGCGTTGGCCACAACCAGCGTCAGATTCTCGTCGTCCAGCAACTCCACCTGAAGGTCTGAGAAGTCCGTATAGAATGCGGCCAAATTGGTGCGCAGGCGATTGTTCAGCCACTCCGCTTTCAGGCCAACTTCATACGTCGTTGCAGATTCTGGATCATACGGCGTCTCGGCGGCCACGGCATTTGCCGTTGCGCCTTGCCAACCGCCGCCCTTGTAGCCGCTGGCATAGGAGGCATAGAGCAGGGCGTTGTCGGTGGGTTTCCAGTTCAGCGCAATTTTGGGTGTGAACTCAGACCATTCCTTGCTGTCGACGACATCATACGCCTCCTGCAGCGGGGCCGGAGAGAAGAGGTCGCCCGGCTGGCCAAGGTCCAGAATCACGGCCCGTGTGTCCAGATCCTTTTTGTCCGTTGTATAACGTCCACCCACGGCCAAGGTGAGGTTCGGCATCAGGTCATATTCAACTTCGCCAAAGGCGGCGTAGCTGGCCGTGTCGCTATAGCCGAGGAAGATATTGTCCCCGTCCAGCGTATCGCGCGTGCTGCCCGGTCCGCCCGGCAGGAAAGAGGTCGCCGTGTTGCGCGACACGCGCTTCACGTTTTCATCCAGATAATAGAGGCCGGCAATCCAGCGCAGGCGATTGTCCTGAGAGGAGGCTAGGCGAATCTCCTGCGTCACGCCCTGATACATCTCGTGCTGCGTCAGCGTACTGTCTGTGATGGAAGGCGGGGAGCCTGCGCCGGCCTGTGTCCAGCGGCCATCGCCCAGACCATACCGGTACGCGGCCAGATAGGTGAGGGACATCTCGCCAATATCCCATTCCAGGCGGCCGGTCAGGCCCGCTGTATCGCGGTCGGCATACTGGTCATAGGGGGAGACGTTCGTGCGCGGATCAGACGGCACGTTCGGCGTGATAAAGCCGAAGCCCGGAATGTTCGGGTCATCCACGGCATGGCGGGACGGGCCACCCCCGCGATCCTGGCTATAATCTGCGATGATGGAGACGAATACATTCTCGGAGGCATCCCAGTTCAAGGAGACGCGTCCGGCGATGGAATCCTTGTCTTCCAGTTCCTGACCCGTGATGTCGTTTTCGGCATAGCCGTCATGGGCTTCACGGAACAGCGCCAGGCGCGCAGAGGCTTTATCGCTGATCGGCCCGGTTACATAGCCTTCGGCCAGCACGCTGGAATAATTGCCGATTGAGAGGGACCCACCAGCCCCGAATTCGTCCTGCGGCGCGGCGGTGATTAGATTGATCGCGCCGCCGACAATATTCTTTCCGAACAGCGTGCCTTGCGGACCGCGCAGAACCTCAACACGGGCGAGGTCAAAGATCGGCGGCGTGGCAGAGCCGCGGCGACCGACATAGACCTCGTTCAGGAAAGTGCCGATGGACGGGTCAGCCGTCGCGCCGTTCAGGCGGACAGACCCGACGCCCCGGATGAACATTTCCGATTCCATACTGTTTTGGGACTGGAAGGTGAAGCTCGGCACCTGCAGGGCGATTTCGGAAAGATCCGTGATCTGCTCATCACGCAGCTGGTCGCCGCCAATGCCGGTCACCGCGATCGGAACATCCTGCAGGCTTTCCTCGCGTTTGCGGGCCGTGATGACCAGTTCGTCGAGCATCAACGGCTCGCCCTCATTGGTCGTCGTATCGGTCTGGGCCCAGCCTACACTCGGCATGGCCACAGCCAGGGCGGCTGTGGCCACTGCAGAGTAGAATACGCCCTTGGTAAAACGCGATTGCGCCATAATAGCCTTCCTCCCAGAAGATATGCTGTTAGTTTTGTTAAGCAAGTATCTCGACTGCGACGCTGATCTTGTCAAGCCTGTGTTTATTGAGAGTTGCAAATATGTGACGTGCAATATGACTTGCAAAACCATGTTTTATGGCTTTTTCACGGTCAAAGTTGCATATGGCTGTTTCACGTCCCAATCCGTCTGAAAAGGCGCGCATTGATACTTTGCGGCATGGATGCGATGGGCGATTTTCTTGTGCACGGGCTGGAGCAGGCGCGGCGGGCTGTGGTGGATGTGGTGGGGCGGGACAATCTCCAGCTCAACCCGAAAACCATGCCGCGTTCGCGCCGGGCGAAAGCCAATGGCCGGCTGAAACAGATCGAG
>TARA_R100000365_G_scaffold3528_1_pt1 | contig 39055 bp, 33 predicted proteins | sample TARA_R100000365 | Tara Oceans TARA_R100000365 (sample SAMEA2620668) | marine metagenome | biome: marine biome (ENVO:00000447); feature: mesopelagic zone (ENVO:00000213); material: "saline water (ENVO:00002010), including plankton (ENVO:xxxxxxxx)" | depth 1000 m | reverse complement strand
GACGATCCCGTTCGATCCGGCGTTGAAGTCCGGCCCGCTGCGGTTCACCGCTCAGCGGAAAGACACCCAACAGGCGTGGATCGCCGCCGCCGCGGCGACCGCCGCCCACCTGTGAGAAGGAAGGCGATCCCATGAGGACCGACAGTGTCTTGACCAGACTCGGCATCGCCGTTGCGGGCGTGGCCGCGGTCATCATCATGACCGCTACGGGGATCGCCGACCTGGCTGTGCAGGTTTCGTGCGGGCAACGCACCACGCATCGCTCCGTGTTCGCCGGAATCTGGGCGGCACTCACCGGCGACACCTCCGGGCTCGCGGTCGGCAGCGGGTGCGAGATCCCGACCGTCCCCATCCGGGTAGCGGTGATAACCGCCATCCTCCTGATGGTCGCTGCCGCGATCGCGGCCGGCGTCGCGTATACCCGATACCGCCGGTCGGATCGGCACTTCATCCGCGACCTGCGCTCCCGTCAGGGTTTCGCCCCGCCCAGCGAGATCGCCAAGCATCTCTCGTCCCGCGCCGTGCGACGTCGCGCCGCCCAACTCCGTCCCGGGCTGCAGCGCCCCGCCCCCACCGATGTCGGCTGGCGGGTCGGACGGTCAGGAGGGATGGACGTGTTCGTGTCGATCGAGGACTCGGTCGCACTGGAGGGACCCCCACGATCCGGGAAAGGATTCCGCATCCTGATCTCCGCGATCGTGGACTGGTCGGGACCGCTGGTGACCACGTCCACCACGAACGACAACATCACCGCCACGATGCGGATGCGGCAACGTCGCGGGCAGGTACACGTCTTCGACCCGCAAGGGATGTCCGGTATCGCACACACCCTGCGGATCAGCCCGATCGCGGGCTGCGAAGACCCGCTGGTGGCGACACAGCGCGGAGCGGCGATCGTCACCGGCACCGCGCTGGGCGCCTCGTCCACCAACCAGGAATGGGCGCAGGTGTCCTCCACGGTGCTGTCCCGTCTGCTTCACGCGGCCGCGGTATCCGGGCACGGAATCGGCGACCTGTACGAGTGGGGGTCGAACCCGGCGCTGGCACGCACCGCCGTCGACGTGCTCCGCCTCGACGGCGCTCCCGGGTGGGGTGACGCGCTCGAGGCAGTGCTCGTCGGCGACGAGAAACTGCTGTCCTCGACCTGGTTCGGCGTCCAGAGCGCCGTGGCCCCGCTCGCCATCCCGCAGATCAGGAACGTCCTGCAGCCAGGGCCGTCCGACGCGTTCGATGCTCGCGAGTTCCTCTCCGGCGACAACACCTTGTACCTGATCGGTTCCGGGTCCGGCGCCGGCGCGATGGGAGGATTCCTCTCCGCCCTGCTGGACGACGTCGTCGAGGTCGCCCGGCACAAGGCTCTGGCGTCCCCCGGCGCGCGACTGGATCGTCCGCTCGGGCTCATCCTGGACGAGATCGCGAACATGTTCCGATGGGCGGCTCTCCCCCGCGTCATGGCGGACGGCGGGGGCCGCGGCATCTGCGCGCTCGTGGTCCTGCAGGCACTCTCCCAAGCGGAGACGGCATGGTCGCGAGCAGAAGCCGACACGATCTGGGCCGCGGCGACCGCGAAGGTGCTGCTTGGCGGCGCGTCCAACGTCGCGCACCTGCGGGACGTGCAGACCCTGCTGGGCTCCCGCGAGCGGACCCGCATGCAGCGTTCCTGGAGCCAGGGCGGCTCCAGCACGACGGAGCACCATGAGGAGCTGCCGCTGATGACAGTCGACGAGATCCGCCGCATGCCACCAAATCTCGGGCTGCTCGCCTACCGCAACCGCCGCGGCGTGCTGCTGGATCTGACCGGATGGACCGACCGCAAAGACGCCGCCGCCATCCGCACCGGCAAGAGCGCCACCGAGCAGGAACAGCACGCCGTGTTCGCAGCGCGGTACAACACTGCCGACCCCGCGATGCCCGAAGATCACAGCGCCGCTGACGACGAGACCGGTGAGCCCACGTGAGCAACCGTCGCCGCCCACTCGACCAGCACTACCGCACCGGGTACCTTCGCTCGCCGGCATGGTTCCGCCGCCGCGACCTGTGGTTCGCCCAGGAGAGACGGCACGGCCGCGCATCCCGCTGCGCACTCTGCCGCCGCGCCGGGACCGCGCGGGTCCTGCACCTGCATCATCTCGACTACCGCGGCGTCACCCGCACGCCCACAGGCTGGAACGCGGGTGAGCGACACCGCGACCTGATCGCGCTGCACCCCGCCTGTCACGAGCTGCTGCACCGGCTCATCGACCGCGACCGCGTGCTGGCCCGGCACCGATCACGCAGGTTGGCGACATGGCTGGCGCTCGCCCGGCTCCGCGCGGCGATCCCCCGTCCGGCACCTGTGGGAGCGAGCGATGGGAGTCGGTGATGACGACATGCCGCTGGCGGACATCATCGCCGAACTCGAGCTCGACAGCGATGACGACGCGTTCGACTGGTCCGGCGATGCCCCCACTCTCGGGGTCCACGTGGTGCGGTGGCGAGACCTTCCCGATGAGGAAGCCCGCGCGGAGTGGGCAGCGCTCCGGGACTGGGTCGAATGGCTCACCGTCCGCTACGACGTCCCCGTCAGCGTCGTGCCGACCTGCTGGTGGCGTCACGGCGCGCTGGTCGAAGAACTCTCGGCACTGCACACCGCATGGCGGACCGGCTTCGATGCGACCGACTCCGGCTTCGGGCCGGTCGGCTGGCACGAACGGTGGGCGTTGGCGCAGGCACGTCTGCGTCACGCATACACCGGCTCCTGCAGCAGCGGGCACAAAGACCCGAAGCATCGCAGCTGGGCCGGCACGACCGACGACGAGGAATGGGACGCGTGGACCAGCCAGGCCCACGGAACCTGACCGGCCACCCGGGCGGCAGGACACACAAGAGAAGGGAAAACGACATGTCGACCAAGATCCCGGTCACCATCAAGGGCAACCTGACCGCTGACCCGGAGCACGACACCAGCCCGGACGGCACCCCCTACACCCGGTTCACGGTGGCGGTCAACGCGCGCCGCCGCGACGAGACGACCGGGCAGTGGGAGGACACCGACACGGTGTTCCACCGCGCCGTCGCGTTCGACGAGCAGGCGCGCAACATCGCCACCTCGCTGCGCAAGGGTGACCACGTCATCGTGGAAGGGAACCTGCGGTTCTCGACCTACACGGACAAGGACACCGGGCAGCCTCGCGAGTCGCGGGACCTGATCGCCGACACCGTCGGGGCATCGCTGAGGTTCACGACGGTCGCGGTGCAGCGCACCCCAAAAGTTAGCGGCCCCGCAGCGGAGGCTACGGGGCCGGTAGCCGAGCCGGCTGCCACCGGCTACGGTGTCGCACGCTGACCAGAACACGGAAGCGGGCGGGAGTAATCGTACTCCCGTCCGCTTCCGCCGTCTCTACCGCACAACGCCGCGTGCCCGACGATCGTCGATGAGCTGCGCCGGCGAGGCGGCGGATTCCCGGGCGGCACGCGCGAGGTCTTCCCGCTCTCGGATCGCGGTCGGCTGCGCGGCACGGATCTGAACCTCTTCGGCGACAGCATCCAGCAACGCGGTCAGCTGTCGGTACTCCTTGCGCAAGTCCTGCTGGGCCTGCTCCCGAGTGACGAGGCGGCGGGCCAGACGCTCGCGAACGCTACGGAGATCGTCCAGACGTCGCCGCGGCTCCGCGTGCTCGCCCGGCCGATGCATCACCGCATCCGTGCGCGCGATGCGCATGTTCAGATCGACGAGCGTCCGCTGATCTCCCGCGACAAGATCCCCGAGCCGCTCGATCTGGTCGCGCACGGCGGGCACGCGCCGCACGGCCGGGGCGGCGTGCCGGTCTAGGTCGCGCACCGAGCCGAGTGGCCGGCGCGGATCGTCCCACCGCCTGGGCGCTTCCGGCACCCCGCCCTGGGGCGCGCGAGCGGCCCGGCCGAGCTCGCTCCACGCGGCTCGCACCGAGTCATCCACGGTGACTTCCACCGCGCCTCGCATCATGCTCTCCGCGAGGCGCTCGCGCGCGATCCGATCCGAGCTGGCCACGGTCACCACCTCGTTGTGCGCGCGCCCGCGCGTCATCCCGACGTACAGGCCGGCCGCATCGACGTCGGTCCCGACGATGGATGCGTGCGTGGTCTCTCCTTGAATGCCGTGCACCGTGGACGCATAGGAGAGGTGCACATGTTCGGCGATGTAGTCATGCGGGACATCTTTCACATCGGTGCTGTCGGTCACGCTCGCCAATCGAACCGCGTGCCGGTGGATCTTCTGAATCGTCCAGACGGCGCGGTTCTCGACGCCCGTGTCGCGGTCGTTCCTGCGGGTCTGCACGACGTCGCCAACCAAGAGTCGCTGCCCGTCACGGCCCCACGCGACCCGCTTCTCGGTGAGCTGTCCGCGGACGACGCGTTCTTGCTGAATGGCCTCGTTGATCGCCTGGGCCTCACTGTTGGTGGCGACCACGATCGCGAGCCGTTCCCGACGGTCCGCATGATCGAAGTATCTCTCGACGATGAGCTCCTGAGCTTCCTGGGTGGACTCCACTCGCCGCACGTGCCCGCGGTCGGCGAGTTCCGCGGCCACTTGCCGTGCCTGATCCAGACTGCGAGGGTTCCGCAGTCGCGTGGTCAGGTCCGCGTAGTCGGCATCATCGAAACGGTGAATGGCGGACATCTCCACGACAGCGCCGCTGCGTCGTTGCGCGGATGCCATCGCCCCGGCATGCCCGACCGGCCGCGCTTGCATCGGGTCCCCGACCATCGCGATTCCCGCGCCGGTCTGTTCCGCGACGATCGCCAGCGCCAAGGCCGCATCGAGATCGACCATTCCCGCCTCGTCGACCACGATCCGGTCATCAGCGTTGAGGGCGAAGCGTCGGGGACCGCCGTAGCGAGCGCCCGTTATGTCGGTGTCTCCGATCCGCAGTTGGTACCAGCGAACGGCACCGGTCTCGTCCGGGCGGAAACGCCAGCCGTGATCGAACAGCAACGCGTGCAGGGACGAAGCATCGGTGCCGACCTCACGGCCGGCGACGCTCGCCGCCTTCTTCGTCGGCGCGACGATCACCAGCCGTCGTCGCTGACGGTGCAGCACGGCCTTCACAACGCGGAGCAGGGTCGTCTTCCCGCTCCCGGCCGGCCCGGTGACGGTCACCAGCCGATAGCTCCCCGCTATCGCGGCAGCCGCAGCCCGCTGCCCGTCGTCGAGCGCATGTCCCTTCGAGACCTCACGGGTGACCGCATCCACCACATGGTCGGGGGCGGGCGCGCCCGACCCAGCAAGCGCATCGAATCGTGCGCCGAGGTCACGCTTGACTGCAGCGGTGCGGTTGGAGAGGAACTGCTTGATGTGCGCGGGCACGTCCTCGTCCGCGCCGAGGAGGAACACCGTATCGCCGAGCGCTCGAGCCGACACGTCCTCGATCAGCTCATCGAGGACGCTCCTCTCGGCGATCACCCCGGACGCGGCGACCGCTCGCATCGCCCCTGCCCTGACGTCGAACACGCTGAACCTGCCCCCGGTCGAGACGGCGCGCGCGTCGGCCTCCGCGAGCGCTCGAGCGGCGAGCAGGTCACGGTCCAGATCCCCGATCGCCGTCCAAGGCACCTCTGGACGCCGCCCTGGCCCCGCAACGGGATCGTGCAGGTCTCGAATCTCCGCGCGTACCAGCTCCTCCCACTCGGCTTCGGTGAACGCGGCGGGCTTGTTGGGTCGGCCTTGCGCCCAGGCCCACCGGTCGATCGACGCCAACACCTTCGGCCCGGGCTCCTGACCAGGATGAGCCTCGCGCCACTCGCTGATTTTGAACGACCTGTTGGCGTCGATCTGCGCCGACCGCCGAGATAACGGACGAACCAGATGCTGTAGCTGGACGATCTCGCCATCGGCAGTGAGGTCATACCCGTACCGCGCCAGAGCCGCCCGCCACTCAGGATCGGTGCGGGCGGCCAACTCGCCCTCGGCGTTGACGACAGTGTGGAACTTCATGGCGACGCGGGAGTCGATGTTGGACCAGCGCCCATCCTGACCTTGCACCTTGACGTTCAGCCACAGGTGACGGTGGATGTGCGGGTCGAGTGCTCGCGAGCGACGGTGTCGCAGTTCGACCACCTCGACACGTGCCAGCGACTCTCGAACTCGTCCCCCGGCGCCCCGGCGTGCGTTGAGGTCGCGCTGCCACGCCCGTACGATCCGATTGCGAAGACGGTCCTGCAACGCCTCGAACTCGCCGGCCAACTCTGGGTGAAGCAATGCCGCGACACTGAAGGACTTCGGGGTATTGATCGTGCCATCCAGAACCAGGTCGGCGTTCGGCGAGCGCAGGTCACGGCCACGTCGTTGCCCGGTCGCCGGGTCCTCCCCGTTGACCCAGGCGCGCAGCCGCCGCCCGTCTAGTTGATCGGTCGCGATCATCCCGTCAACGACCGTGAACCGGGTGACGCCCGTGCTATCCGCGTAGTCACTCAGCGCCGTAACTCCACGGCTGCGGCTCAGAGGTGCGTCGCAGGTTCCGTCCAGGGCGTAGGCGATTGCCTGCCGCACGCCCTGCGATCCGACTCCGCGCTTCCAGCGCTCCAACCCACCGCGCACACTCGGAGTCTACGCGAGCTTGCTATTTACTGACAGGGTATAGCTACTAAATCACTGAAAGTGCCTGCGTGCATGCCACTGAGCTTGTAGCGCTGGCGGAATCGATGCTGTATCCAATCACCCAGTCTTCGATCACCACGAACCCGTCGTCGCAGAGGCGATGCATCCGGCGATTGCCATGCCTCTGGACTGTGATCAGCTCGGCGCACGCCAAGATGTCAAGATGCCTCGACGCGGAAAAACGGGTCAGTTCGCACGCGTCGGCAACCTCCCTGATGGAAAGTCCTCTCACCGACGGACTCTCACGAAGGGCGCAGAGGACTCGCAACCTGTCTGAGTTCGCGACCGCGCGCAGCCGCGATGCGAGAGTTATCGCCGATGCCTCGCATCGCGATTCCGTGCGGTCGATGCTCACGTGCGCAACTTGGCCATTCCCCCGTCGACGTGCAGAACCGTGCCCGTGACGGAACCAGACAGGGGAGACGCGAGATTCGCGACGGCAAAAGCTACCTCCTCCGGAAGGACGAGTCGTCCGAGTGGCTGTCGAGCCTGCAATCTGCTGCGAGCTTCTGCGGGGTCCGGACTGTCTGCCAGGAGACGATCCACCCACGGCGTTTGGGCTGTACCAGGCGACACCGCGTTGACACGAATGCCCTCTCCGACGCTGTCGGCCGCGATGGCAAGCGTCATGGCGACCACAGCTCCCTTAGACGCGCTGTACAACACTCGATCTCGAACGCCGACGTGCGCGACGGCGGAAGCGACGTTCACGATGGCAGCATGCTTCGATCGACGCAGCCACGGCATCGCCGCTCGAGTGACCCGAGCCACACCGACTACATTTACATCAAGTACCCGCCGCCAGTCCTCATCCCCATTCGCGCACACGTCCCCAACGGCGCCAACTCCAGCGCAATTGACGACGACGTCGATTCCGCCAAAGTGCCGAGCGACATGCTCGATGCCTGCTTCGACCGCGTTGCTATCGCGCACATCCATTGCAATTGCGAGTACACGTTCGGTGACGCTCGGCGCACGATCCAGCGTCGCGACTTGTCCACCGCGGGATGTGAGCTCGTCAGCGATCGCAGCTCCGAGTCCGCTCGAGCCTCCGGTGACGAGAGCCTTGATCTGATCGAAATCTTTCAACGTCCGCTTCCTATTCATCTTAGGTATGAGCCAACATTCACGGTGCGGTTGTTCTCGCAGCCAACGGCCCGCATTGCCTGGTACCTGCGAGTCATGAGTGAGACCGCAGGCGGGTGCTCCCCTAGCGTTCCGCCCAGTGTCGTCCCGCCCGCACATCAGAGTTTTGTTCGCCGACGGATGGGGGTGCGGCCCGAATGGACACCGGCGTCTCGCTGAGGTCAATGGGTGTTCGGACCACGTGAAGTTCGCGTCCGTGCCAGTCGATGGTCTGTAGAAGTCCAAGCGCCTGAACCTGGGGGTCCTGAACGAGCTGATCGAAGTTATTCACCGGAGCAACCCAGAGGCCCTTATCAGTTAGATAAGAAACCCAGTGGCCGGTGGTGTTCGAGCTGACCCTCTCGGCGATCTGTTCGGCTATCCATTCCCGTCGCAGAAACGCGACTTTGTCGTCGCCAGCGAGATGCAACAACTGCGGCAGGTCGAGTGCGTCCGCTACGAGGCGGAGCGGTGCCATCGAGATCACCATGTGTCCATCCGAAGTCGGGAACGTGCCATACGGCGCCGATAACCATGGCTGAGAGACCCCGGCGTGCGGGGAACGAGACCAGTCTGTCCTCAGGTTTTGAAAGGCTGAGAGCTCCTGGCACTGAAGGGCGATCGCAGTCCCGAAAAGGCTAACGTCCACACGTTGGCCCTCACCCGTGCGGTCCCGGTGCCGCAGCGCCGCCAGGATCCCTACAACCAACATCAGCGCGGTGGAGGCATCGATAAACGAAGTGCCTGCGCTGGTTGGCGGAGATGTCTCCGTTCCCGTATGACTCATGACTCCGGACATGGCCTGGATCAACAGGTCCTGGCCGGGTCGCCCCACGTAAGGCCCAGACTGGCCGTATCCAGAGCCCGAGGCGTAAATTAGCCGGCTGTTCACCGCTTTCAGGTCGTTATAGCCCAAGCCGAGGCGACTCATCACTCCCGGCCGGTAGTTCTCGACGATGATGTCAGCCTCCGATGCCAGGCGGAGGACTAGCTCCTTGCCTGATGGATCTTTGAGGTCGACTGAAAGACTTCGCTTATTCCGATTCATTGCCAGGAAGAGGGGGCTTTCTCCATCCAGGAACTGGCCCATTGACGCGAGCGACCGCTCCCAATCTCCGCCGTCGGGGCGCTCCACTTTCAGGACATCTGCCCCGAGATCTGCCATGATCTGAGTGCCCCATGGGCCGAGCATCATCTGCGAGAAATCGAGCACACGTACCCCGGACAGAGCTCCCGCAGTCATTTCGCCCTCCCCTCACCAACAGCGGGATCCATACGTGTCGCCTCCAGCCCAGCTGCCGCGATCGTACCGTTGAGATGTGCGAGGGTGAGCCGCTCCGCTTCCCGCGCATCTCGGCGCATCAATGCCCCGAGAATCTCGCGATGATCCACGTCGCCCCGCCGCATCCGCCCGTGATCCTGAGTTGTGCTAGTTCCGATGAACAGAATTGAGCTATCGCGTAGCGACTTGATCATCGCTGAAAGTCGGGCCGACTTTGCGGCGTCAACAACGACCGCGTGGAAATCACGGTTCATTACGGACCATTCCGCGGGCTCCTCCGTTTCAGCCATTCGATCGAGGATTGACGAAGCAGTTTCAATCTCGCCGGGGGTGATTGTCGTGGCGGCCCTTCCAGCAGCGTACGGTTCAAGCACACGCCGGAGGTCATAGATTTCAAGCATCTCCTGCAGGTCGACCGCCCTCACCACCGCTCCGCGATGCGCGTCGAAGGTAACCAGGCCCTCAACTGCGAGCTCCCGCAGAGCCTCGCGCACTGGGGTCGTGCTCGCGCCAGTATGACGAGCGATTTCGGCTTGGCGAAGTTTGGCGCCGGCGGGAAGTGTACCGGTGAGAATCCAGTGGCGAATTATCTCACGGACGTGCTCGTGCGTGGTTCCGGCTGCGGTTGTGCTCGGCAGCGTGAGCGGCTCAGTCACGTTTGTACCTACTCTCTACTTCTTCAACTCCGATGAGGCTGTCACGAATGTCCCAGGCCAGCCGCTGAGCACTGACGGCGGTCTCGAGATCGCGCTTACGCTTTCGAGCGTCCGTCAACGACGCAATAAATTCCGCCGCCGCCGCCTCAACTATGCCCAGCTCTCCGCCACTTCCGACCCGAGCATGGGTGCGTGCGCTACTGGCGTTAATGGCACCGCGGGTTCCTCGGACACGCACTTCCTCGAGCACACCGTGGCCAGGATTTCCCAGCGTTGCGCGCCCCATAATCAGGGTTGCCGATGCCCCATCGGCGAAGCTGATCGAGACCGCTGCTGAATCTTCCACTCCGGCCTGCCGGTGAGGGTCGTAGAACAGTTGCGACCGATATCCCTCGATGGCGGAAACATCCTGGCCGAGAATCTCTATTACCGTCCCCGCCACGATCGGCCCAAGCCGTACTACTTCGCCCCCCATGAATGCTGGATCGAGGCTCCCCTCCAGCCTTGCGTCTGTAGCGCTGTGAGCGACTAACGTAACGTGAAGAGCGAATGGAACGCCAAGTGCTCCGGATTCGATCACCTGACGCACCTCAGAGGTTGCCGGCGAAAAGCGCCGACTCGCGACGCCAACCTTCGCCTCGGGGTAACGCGCGATCGCGAGCAGCATGCTTTCGAGATCCTCAGGCGATGACGCCAAGGGCTGGTCGAGCCATAGAGCACATCCTGATGCGAGAACGGGCTCCACCAGCGCCGATTGACGGTGCGGTCCAACACAGCTAACGACCAGATCGCCGGCGAAGCTGAAGTCGGTGATGATCGACGCCTGCATAGAACGCGCGAGGCCCTCGGCCGCCAGCAACTCCTCTTCGCTCGCATCGGTCGGACACCATACTGCCTCTATGGCTGCGCCAGGCAGGGCTTGGAACGCCGAGGCATAAAGTTCGGCGTGCCGTGCGGTCCCGGCAATTACGACTCGGGTCTGCGGTGAGGTCCGGTTCATGTGACGCTCGCTGCCTGAAGTGACGATTGCGCATCCAATGCGAGCTTCAGCGCGGTCCGTACCTCTGCCAGATGACCGGCATCTGAGTAGCCCGCTCCCCGCACCCGAGCGAGAAAGCACTCAAGTTGTCGGGTCATTGACTCGCCCCGCAGATTGAACATCGGCTGGATTCCTGCTGCCCCGTAATATAGGGTTCCGCTGTCTGATGCGAAGACAACGGCATGGCCGCTTCCCAGCGCTAGGCAGTCGACCACGAGACCGTCGGGAGTTGGAAGTGTGTAGCTGTACTCAAGCACAGCGAGCGAGCCATCCTCGAATAGGGTCGTCAGCGTCCAGTGATCGTCACCCGGCCAACTAGGCCCGTATGCCCGTAGCGTGGCAGATATTGGGCTCGAATCGAGGAACCAGGATGCGAGGTCGATAAGGTGCATGCCGTTATGAACGACGTGACCCCCCGAAAGCAGGCTGTCTCGCTGCCAACCGAATCGGCCTCCCGGCCACGAGACGCCAGCTTGTACACCCAATCGGAGCACAAACGGCCCCGGACCCGCGCTGCGGATCTGGCTACGCAGTTCCGCCGCCCACAGCATGTGTCGCATCACGAGCCCCACCTGGAGCACTGAGTCCTTCCGGTTAGCGGTGTCGACCATCCGATCGAAATCGACGATGGACAGGGCCGGCGGTTTCTCGACAAGAACGTGCTTGCCGGCAGACAGAGCCTGCAGCGCGAGAGGCGCGTGCGTGAAGTTTGGTGTGCAAATGTCCACCGCGTCGAACGGGACCTCAGCCAGAGCAGATTCCAGGTCCTCGAACGCTTTCGCGCCGCCCGCCCTTGACGCCATCGCCTGGGCGCGAGGCAGATCGCGATCGACCACCGCTACAACGGTCACATAATCCGCCGCACTGATAGCAGCCAAGTGTTGCTCGGAGAATGCTCCCGCTCCGACCAGGGCGATGGTGACGTCAGGAGCGGTCACGTCGCACGATCCTGTTCAGAAGCGCACCGATGCCGCTGATAGACGCCTCGACGATATCGCCATCGTCAAGATACTGAGGCGGCGCAAACGATGCGCCTACGCCCGAAGGTGTTCCTGTAGCGAGCCAGTCGCCGGCGCTCAACGTGACGTACCTCGAGATCTCCTCAATGAGCTCATCGACCGGAAACAGAAGAAGACTGGTATCGCTGCTCTGACGCAATGAGCCGTTGACGCGCAGAGTGAGTTGCAACGGCTCAGAGAGGGCGAATTCATCTGCCGTGACGATGTACGGACCAACTGGGCAGTACGTGTCCATGCTCTTGCCAAGGAACCACTGTCCTCCCGGGCGGCCAAGCTGCACGTCTCTGGCGGAGACATCGTTCATGACGGTGTAGCCGAAGACATGAGAAAGTGCGTCAGCGCGGGAAATGTCCCTGCCGCCGATGCCCAAGACGACGCCCAGCTCGACTTCGTAGTCAAGCGCGGCGGTCAAGTCTTGCCGCCACTCGATCACATCACGAGGTCCGCAGATACTCGAAACGGCCTTTGAGAAGATGAGTGGGCGCTCTGGAGGGCCGTCGAGCGCTCCCGCCCGGCGCGCTTCTTCCGCATGCTCTGCGTAGTTCGCGCCGGCCGCAAAGATCGTGGCCGGATCGCGATAGGGGGCTGTGAACCGAACGTCATTCGCGGACCCAGAACTCTTTCCGCGAGTGAAAGCCTCGGCCGCCTCGCTCCAATAGGCGGGGTCGCTGGCGCGTACAAACTCGCCGAGCGACGACGGCACATCGAGATTCGATGTTGCGAGACAGTCCTCAGCCGCAACGACTTCATCACCGATCACCGCTCCCCATCGTTCGACGTTCGCGCGATCGAGCCAGGTGGCATACTTCACTGCAGATCTCCTTGTGTTCCATTGCGGCCAAGATTCGTTTCGCTTTCGTGGGCACTGCGCGCGACGCGATAGACTTCATCAACCAGACGCGCCGCCTTCAGCGCATCCGCAAGCGATGCGATAGGCGGCCGCCCCTGGGACAGATCGTCAAGTGTGCGTCGTATGAACTCGTCGTAGCGCTCAGCGCTCGAGAGGGACGATTCAGTCACTGCGCCGGCTTGGCGGTACAGCACCGTGGTGGTGTCACGGTCAACTACGAGCGCACGCTCCGTTCCGATGCGCCATTCGAACTCGCTTGCGTTTCGTGTAGGCAGATCGTAGCCCGCCTCGAGTGTGGCCACCCATCCGTCCGAGCTCCGCACGGTTGCGAAGGCATGCAGTTCGATATCCCATCCTTCATTCCCAGCAAGGAGCGCGGACGTCACCTCAAGTCTGCTTTCCCCAGCGAGTCGGCAGATCGCGTCCGCGCCATGAATGCCCAGGTTGCGAAGCGCTCCCCCGCCCGACCTAGCGGCGTCGGTCACCCAGTCGACTCCATCTTCGACGTAACGCTCGGGCGACCCGTTGATTATGCGAAAGGATGCGCTCCCGACCGGACCGGAGATTGCCTGCCATGCGGGGCTGAGTCGATTTACGAAGGTAACGGCGATGAACCGCCCCTTCGCCTCGGCGATGGGAACTAGCTCAGCAAAGTGTTGGGCAGACAGGCCGAGAGGCTTCTCGGCGACAGTTGGAATCCCATGGTCGATCAGGCGAGCGAGCTGAGAAGGTGCATCAACCGTCCTAGGAGCGAAAATAGCGAGATCCGCACGGCTGCCCGCAAGCAGGCTCTCCAGCGAGTCGTACACAGGCGCCGTCCACATCTGACCACGCGTGTGGGCGACTTCGGCGTTCACATCCCAGATGCCCGCGATCACGTGCCCGTGCTTGCGCAGCGCAGCGACGTGCCAGGGCGCATGCCAGTGGGCGGCTCCCGCGACGACTACCCGCATGACTCGGTCCCCCTTGACGCCTCTTCCATGATCCTATAATTTACACACAACCGCCGCTTCTAGTAAAGCGGGAGCACCAGGCAACTAGACACTTGGGAGTTAGACGATGAAGTCACCACGGAAGCCAGCGCTCGCCCTCGCAGGGTTCGCACTCTTACTCGCCCCCCTAGCGGCGTGCAGCAATGGGCAGCCCGAGACGCAGCCGACACAGTCCGGCGAGCCAGCAGGGGAGGTCGAATGGGTGTATCCGGGCACATCGGACGTTGAACGGCAGTTTGCGGAGGGCTTCATCCAGGAGTTCGAGCTGGAGTATCCGGAAACGCAGGTGACGGTGAACTACCTGTCGTGGAACGACATGCAGAAGACCCTAGCTGTCCGCCTTCAGGCCAACGACGCCCCCGACGTAACCATTACACAGGACATCACGTCGCTAGTTGGCATGGACGGACTGGCGGACTTGACCGCCGTTGCGGGCGAGCTCGACCCTGATGATTTCCTCCCCGGGACTCTCGAGTATTCCAGCATCGACGGCGGGCTCTATTCCATTCCTTACCAGGCGACCGGCTTCACGCTCATCGTGAACGAGGAGTTGCTCGCCGACGCTGGATATGAGGTTGAGGATCTGCAGAGTTGGGAGGACATTGAAGCCGCCGCGAAGGCCATGACGAAGGGGGACGTGTCTGGATTCGCATACCCGCTGGGCAACCCCAGATTCGTCTTCCGCGGCGCACTGACTGCGGCGTACAGCAACGATCTAGTCCTCAACGATGTCGCCCCCGAAGCGCAGGCTAAGTGGACGGACTTGCTCGAGCATCTCAAGACGCTGAACGAATACAGCCCGGCAGCCGCGTCGACGTGGGACTACCCCGACATGTGGAGGGCGTATGCCAATGGAAAGGTTGGAATGGTTGCCGGCGGTACTTACTTCACCGCCAATGTGTACTCGATCAATCCCGACATCATCGATGTGTCGCGTCAGATCTCGTACCCCGCAGGACCAGAGAGTGACGTTCCGATGACTCCGGTCTCGAGTGTCGGGTACGCCATGTTCAAGGACAGCGAGTCGCAGAACGCATCGCTCGCGCTCATCGAATCCCTCACTTCTCCTCAGAATGTTCTCAAGCAGGCGGCCGCGGTCAACCTTCCTGCGCGCCTCTCCGTTGACCGAGACGCACTCTATGAAGAAGCGGAGAAGGTCTATCCTGACGCGATCGACGGGCACATCCGCGTCACTGAAGACGGTTTCGCCGCGGTCGAGACGAACGGAGTTCCTCTCGCGAAGATTCCTGGCCAACCAGATATGGAGCCGGCGTTCCAGGACATCATGGTGCGCTACCTCAGTGGCGGGATAACTACCGATCAGGCGCTCGATGAGATCACCACTGCGTTCGGTGCGATCAACGAGGACTACGGCAATTAATCTCATCACTCTTCCCACCAGGAGCGCGGGGCGCTCTCCTCGGCCGGAACCGGAAGCAAGGCGCCGGTCGAGGAGGGCAGGCCGTTGGTTCCACCGTCATGGCTTCTTCATCGCCCTCCTACTCCCTGTCGTTCTGTACCTCTTGGCCACCCAGCTTTACCCGCTCGTTGCCACAGCTCGCGAGGCTTTGAATGAGAACGTGCTCACGCGCTCGAATGAAGCAGAGTTCGTGGGGCTGGACAACTTCTTTCAGCTGTTCACTCAGGATCCGTACTTCTGGCGGATCGTCGGGAACTCGTTGCTCTGGGTGTTGGGTGCAACGGCTCTTCAGCTGATAGCCGGCACGGTAGCCGCGCTGATCCTCAATCAGGCGATCGTTGCGCGAGGCTTTTGGCGCGGCCTGCTTATGACGCCCTGGGTTACGCCAGTGGTAGTCGCAGCTATCGCATGGAGGTGGATATTCGACGGCGAGTACGGCCTGCTGAATAAGTCTCTGGAACTATTCGGACTACCTTCTGTCGCGTGGCTGGGCAACGAGGCTACCGTCTGGCCGGCTTTACTGCTTGCCGCGACCTGGAAGGGAATGCCTTACGTTGCCATCTTGGTACTAGCTGGATTGCAGGGGATCCCGCGCGACATTCTCGAGGCGGCGGCAGTAGACGGCGCCTCGGGGTGGCGTCGGTTCTTCTATGTCACCCTGCCCATGCTGCGGCCCGTGCTGTACATAACCGGATTGATTGCAATCCTATCCAGTTGGTTCAAGTTCGAGATGATTTGGGCACTGACTCGAGGGGGACCGGGTTACGCGACGAGCATCCTCCCCACATACGTGTACGCGCTTTCGTTTGAACGCTTCGACTTCGGCATGGGGGCGACCGTCGCCGTTACAGCGATGCTACTCGTAGTCATAGTCATCGCTGTGTACGCACGCATCTTCGGCGCGAAAGATGGGAAGAGTCGATGACTGGCATTCGTCTCACGGCTCGCTACGCTCTCGTGCTGTTGATTATCTTGGCTTGCGTCGGGCCGCTCCTATGGGTATTCGTCTCTTCAATCAAGCCTGCGGATGAGATCTTTGCAGACGATATCTCGTGGTGGGTGCCGAACCCGACGCTGGAGCACTACGCATGGGTGCTCAATCCGGCCAGCTTCCGCCTACTCGATCTGCTCAGCAATACCTTAATTGTCTGCGCAACAACCGCCCTATTGACCGCGGTATTCGCTGCGGCGTGCGGTTACGCATTGTCTCGATACCCCGGCCTCGTGACGACGCTCGTAGTCGGATTGCTGCTACTGGCTCAACTGGTGCAGGGGCCTATGATCATGCTGCCCTGGTACCAGGTCGCCTCAGGACTTGATCTTCTCGATACGAAACAGGTCCTGGTCGCTATTTACCTGACGATGACCGTTCCAGTGGGTGTCCTCATTATGCGTGGGTTCTTTGACGTCATACCCACAGAGCTCGAGGAAGCAGCCTCCATGGATGGTGCTGGCCGGTTCCGCACTCTTACGCGGATTATCCTGCCGCTGGTGACACCTGGGCTGGTCGCGATCGCCACCTATTCATTCATACTCGCGTGGAACGACTATCAGTACGCCCTCATCCTCACGAGTTCGTACGAAGCGAAGACTGTTCAGGTGGGAATAGCGGAGCTGCTGGGCAGCCTCGGCGCTACGAACTGGGGGGGAATTCTTGCTGCGAGCGTAATCGTTGTCCTGCCAGTCGTGGTGGTTTTCGCCTTCGCTCAGCGCGCGCTGATCGAGGGGCTGACTGCGGGCGGGGTGAAAGGTTGACCGCCGCAGTTCGCGGCCTGTGCTGGGACCATCCTCGATCCGTCCAGCCGCTGAAGTCACTCCAATCAAGGTTTCCCCACGTGTTGTGGGACGCGAGAAGCCTTGCACGCTTCAACGACGAGCCTTTAGAAGAGTTAGTGAATCACTACGACTTAGTGGTGATCGACCACCCGTTCGTCGGCCGGGCGAGTTCAAGCAACCTGCTTATCCCGGTGGATGACCTCGTCGATCGAGACACGCTGATTGACGCCGTCGAAAATTCCGTCGGTGTTAGCCACCGCGCGTACCAGTCCGACGGTCGCTACTGGGCTGTGGACATTGACACTGCGGCGCACGTCTCTGTGCACCGTCGTGACCTCCTTCCGGACTCGGACGTGCCGCAAGAGTGGGCAGACGTACTGGAATTGATCTATTCGAACCCGGGACGTGTCGCACTGCCGCTGGCGCCGGTTGATGCATTTTGCTGTGCCATGTCGCTCGCGTCGTGGAGGGGAATGCCTGTCGCGCTCGGAAACCTCAGCGGTCTCACGGACGCCGTAGACCTGCTGCTGCAAGCGCTGCCGGCACTCCACCCCTCTTCGCTCGAGCTAACACCTCCCAAGCTCCTGCAAACCATGTCTGAGACGAACGAGATTATCTACGCTCCGCTCACGTTCGGTTACGCCATCGCTTCCCGGACCGATGCAAGGTTGAGGTTCCGGGATGCACCATTCGGCGATGGCGCGGGTGGCCCACTCTTAGGTGGTTCAGGCCTGGCCGTGTCGTCCCGAGTTCGCGACACAGAAGCGGTTGGCGATTTCGTGCGCGCGCTTGTCGCTCCCTGGTCGCAACGCGAGCTCGCGGCGGCTGGGGGGCAACCTCCCGCCCGAGAAGTCTGGGACTCTCCGAGGTTCAACGCTTCGACCAACGACTTCTTCATAGGGACGAGGAAGTCAGTCGACGAGGCGTATGTGCGTCCGCGTGACCCACATTGGCCGGATTTTCAAGCAGGTGGCTCAACTGTTGTGCATGGGGCGCTGACCGGGAATCAGCGTTTGCCGGTTCTCGACAGCCTGATCGAATTGGAAGAAAGGCTGACCGAATGAATGACGCGGCGCATCCGAACCTGATAGTGGAGCGGGAAGGTCATCTCATAACGATTCGTGTCGACCGCGAAGATGCGCTCGGTGCTCTGTCTACCGAGATGCTCCTGGCCCTGGCGGCGCTGTTGCGCGATATCGCAGACGACGCGTCCGCCCGGGTAGTCATCGTGACCGGAACTGGTAAGGGCTTCATCGCAGGCGCCGATATCGGCGAGTACTCGAAAGCCGACAGTGACACGTTCGTTCGATACCAGCAACTCAGCCGAGATGTATTCACAAAGCTCGCAGCGATGCCCCAGCCCGTGATCGCCGCCATGAACGGCTACGCGTTGGGAGGAGGGTTCGAACTCGCGCTCTGTTGCGATTTCCGAATGGCTGCGTCGACCGCAAAACTTGGCCTGCCCGAAGTTAGGTTGGGCCTCATCCCGGGGGGCTCCGGAACGCAGCGCCTTGCGCGAATCGTCGGAGCCTCGTCTGCCCTAGAGCTCATCTCGACCGCCCGCCTCTTGACGGCGAAGGAAGCGTGGGAGCGCGGCATCTTGATCCGTCCCCCACTCCGGCCCGAAGACCTCCTGACTGAGGCTCTCGTTCTCGGCCACGCGATCGCTGACGGGCCGGCACACGCAGTTCGATCCGCAAAGAGAGTAATCAATGCAGGCCTGGATCTCGCCCTTGCTGACGGCTGGACCTTGGAACAAGAGGCCCTTTCAGAACTGTTCGAAACGGCCGAGGCGCAGGAAGGGATCGCAGCCTTTCTCGCGAAGAGGTCCCCTCGGTTCAGTTGATCCGCTTGACTGACAAATGTTCGGACATTCTCCACACGCTCTGTTCGCGACACTCTTGCTACCACGACAACTACACCTTCACGCTGCCCACGCCGAGCCACCCATGACCCCGGTCAGGTCAACAGCGGAGAAGATGCCCAGCGCAGACGTCCACGCAATCTGGCCACTTCCCATCTCCCGCTCTCAGTGTCTATTTGTCGCCTATCGGGGGATAGTCCAGAGAGATGGACTGCTGTGAGCACCGCCGCTGAGCTCGGCCAGCCCTTCACGCATCGATCGAGGCGGATGCTGGATCGCATGGCGCTCGCCAACGACGCGTCGCACTTCCTGCTAGTTCCACAGCAAATAGTCCGCGCCGAAGACGCAGCGGATGTTGCTCGCATCCTTGCCGAGGCTTCCCAGTCGGGATCGTCGGTGACGTTCCGTTCTGGCGGAACGAGCTTGAGTGGGCAGTCGGTGACGGATCAGGTGTTGGTGGACGCTCGCCGCCATTTCCAGCGTATTCAGGTTCTCGATGGCGGCACGCGAGTTCGGGTGCAGCCGGGGGCGACGGTGCGTCAGGTCAACACGCGACTGCTGCGGCACGGCCGCAAACTCGGTCCGGATCCTGCCAGCGAGGGAGCTTGCACGATCGGCGGCGTGATGGCGAACAACTCCTCGGGGATGTCGTGCGGGACCGCGTTGAACACGTACTCGACCATCGAGTCTGCGGTGATCGTGCTTCCCTCCGGCACCGTGGTCGACACGGGCGCCGCGGATGCGGAGTACCGGCTGCGCCGACTGGAGCCGCACCTCTACGGCGGGCTCGAGGAACTGCGGGATTGGCTTCGCAGTCGACCCGTGCTGGTAGCGGAGGTGCGTCGGCAGTTCTCGTTGAAGAACACCATGGGGTACGCGCTGAACGCGTTCCTCGACGCCGATGATCCGACGCAGATCCTGACGCGGCTGATGGTGGGCAGCGAGGGAACCCTGGGGTTCGTTGCGGAAGCGGTGATTCGCACTGTGCCGTGGCACCGTCACGCGGCCACCGGCCTCGCCGTGTTCGAGTCGCTCGCCGCCGCCAACGATGCCCTTCCAGCCTTGGTGGACAGCGGCGCGTCGGCACTCGAACTTCTCGACGCCCGCTCCCTGACAGTGGCCTCGACCGATCCGACTGCTCTTGCGACGCCGATCGCCGGACTGCAGATCTCCGGACATGCAGCGCTCCTCATCGAGTATCAAGCGGCCGACGCCGAGCAGACGGTCGACGCGGAGATCGCCGGCGCGGCGCTGTTGTCTCGCTTGCCGGTGTCTACGTCGACCTTCACCCGGGATCCGGCCGAGCGGGCTGCGCTGTGGCATCTACGTAAGGGCCTCTATGCCACCGTGGCCGGGGCGCGGCCGCCGGGGACGACCGCCCTGCTTGAGGATGTCGCTGTGCCGGTGGCCGCGCTGACGCACACGTGCGAGGAGCTGACTGGGCTGTTCGACCGGTACGGATACGAGGACTCGGTGATCTTCGGGCATGCCAAGGACGGCAACATTCACTTCATGATCACCGACCGGTTCGCCGAGCCTGAGCCGCTGAGCCGGTATGCCGCGTTCACTGAGGACATGGTGGAGCTGATCCTCTCGGAGGGTGGCACATTGAAGGCGGAGCACGGCACCGGGCGGGTGATGGCGCCGTTCGTGGCCCGCCAGTATGGGCCGGAGCTGTACGGGATGATGCGGCGGGTCAAGGAGCTGTTCGACCCGGTCGGCATCCTCAATCCCGGGGTGATCATCACCGACGATCCCCAGTTGCATTTGCGGCATCTCAAGACGGCGCCGGCTGTGGAAGTGGAGGTGGATCGGTGCGTCGAGTGCGGGTTCTGCGAGCCGGTGTGCCCGTCCCGCGGTCTCACTCTCACGCCGCGGCAGCGGATCGTGCTGCGTCGTCACGCCGAGGCCGCCCGGCTGGCGGGCGACGACGCCTTGGCGGCGGAGCTCGATGAGGAGTATGAGTACGACGGGGTGCAGACCTGCGCGGTCGATGGGATGTGCCAGACCGCTTGTCCGGTGCTGATCAACACCGGCGACCTGGTCAAGCGCTTGCGCCGTGACCGTCATCCTGCGGTTGAGCGGAGTATGTGGGGCGCGGCTGCGAACCATTGGTCGGCGGCAACACGCGTGGCGTCGACCGCGTTGCATATGGCGCAGGGTGTCCCACCGGGGGTTGTGACCGGCCCGAACCGGGCGGCACGGAGGGTGCTCGGAGAGGAGCGGGTGCCGCTGTGGAGCAGGGAGCTTCCCGGCGGCGGGTTCCGGCGCGCGCGGCCGGCGGTCAACGGCCGGGTGGATGCGGTGTACTTCCCCGCGTGTGTGAACAGCATGTTCGGGCCTGCCGGTGACGGCGGCGGGGTGGCCTACAGCTTTGAGTTGCTGTGCGCCCGCGCCGGGATCGCGCTGCGGGTCCCGGAGGGTATCGACGGCTACTGTTGCGGGACGCCGTGGGCGTCGAAGGGGCTCACCGAGAGCGCGCGACGGATGCGGGACCGCGTGATCGTCGCGTTGCGGGCGGCGAGCGAGGACGGGCGGCTGCCGGTGATCTGTGACGCGTCGTCGTGCACCGAGGGGCTGCGTGAGACGTTGCAGGACGTGGGCATCGTGGTGGTCGACGCGGTCGAGTACGCGGCCACACAGCTGTTGCCGCGTCTTCCTGTTCCGCGGCGCATGTCGACGCTGGTTCTGCACCCGACCTGCTCGTCGACGCGGATGGGCCTGAACGCGCATCTGAGCACTCTGGCCGGTGTCGTTGCTCGACGGGTGGTGATTCCGGATGACTGGGGGTGCTGTGCGTTCGCGGGCGACCGCGGGATGCTGCACCCGGAGTTGACGGCGTCAGCGACGCGAGCGCAGGCGGCGGAGATCATGCAGGTGGACGCGGGGGCGCATGTCAGCTGCAACCGGACGTGCGAGTTGGGGATGACGCGCGCGACCGGTCACCCGTATCGTCACGTGCTCGAGGTGCTCGAGGAGAACACGCGCATGCCCCGGGAGGACGTTTAGGCAGGTGTTCCGCTGTCGAGGGCTCGTCGGACGGAGGTGGTGCCGACGCCGAGAACGGTGGCGATATCACCGAAGGAGCGCCCCTGGTTGCGTAGTTCCCGGGCGATGTCGAGGCGCTCTGGTGTCATCACGGTGGGGCGGCCACCGCGTCGCCCGGCGGCGCGGGCATCGTCCAGCCCGGCGGTGATCTGTTCTCGCCGCACGCGCGGCCCGAGCTCGTTCAGGGCTTCGATGATCCGTTCCAGCGCGGAGCCGGGCCCGGTGGTGGAATCCAGGGCGGGTTCGGTCAGCGATTGGAAGGCGATCCCTCGGCTCAGGAGTGGGGCCAGGAAGGCGACCAGCTCTGCCGCGTTTCGGGCGACGTGGTCGCTGCCCACCACGAGCAGCGTGTCTCCCGGCGTGAGGGCGGTGAGGCAGTCGTCGAGACCGGGCCGGGGGCCGCGCCGACGGGGCTGAGTGTCCGTGTAGACGCGGGTGGCACCGGCACGGGTGAGCTGGGCGCGTTGCGCGGTGTCGGTATCGGTATCGGTATCGGTGAAGGTGCAGGCGTAACCGAGCGTGGTCATGATCGGGTGAGGTCGGGTGCTGCGTCCGGCGCAGGTGTGACGGGTGCGGCCGGGTCGGTGCTGGTGGTGGCGAGGGTGCGGCGGAGTCCGACAAGGTTGTGCGCCAGGCGCCGCTCCAGTTCACTGCGGGCGCGGCTGCCTTTGGGAAGCGGGACGGTGGGGGTGATGTCGCGCAGGGCGGTCTCGTGCAGCGCGGTGAGCAGTTCACCGGTGCCTTGGTCGACTTGGCCGGTCTGCCGGGCATAGTGGGTGACACGGCGGAGCTCACCGAGCCACTCGACCGCGGTGCGGGCACCCCAGGTCGCGTTCCTCGCCTGCGTGAGCGCCGCGGAGGCGCCGCGGAATCCGTCGGGGTCCCGGGTGGTGTCGTAGGTGAAGTCGCCGGTGCGGTCGATGATGCTGACCCGGTGGATCTGGCGGGCGTCGTCGAGCTGGGCGGCGAGCGCGGCGGTGCCGTCCCACCCGCGGTCGTGGGCGCTGCGTGAGGTGTACCGGGCGGGGTGACCTTGTTGCCGGTCGTGTAGGTAGCGTGAGGTGACGGCGAGAAGGCTCTCGGCTCGGGACGCGGCGGCGATCACGACGCGGACGGTGTAGCCGGCGTCGGCGAACTGCTGTGCTGTGCGGAGGGTGACGGCGGGGTCGTGGAAGGTGCCTTCCAGCAGCAGCGACTGTCGGGTGTCGCGGGCATGGTTGATGCACCCGCGAACCCACGGGGCGGTCGCCTGGGCGAGCAGGGTGGGTGCCGCCACGGGGTTTGTGTGGACGAGGTCGAGGTAGCGCGGGTGGAACATGCGCAGATCGTCGCCGGTGAGGGGGATGACCGGCTGGTCGTGCTGGGCGAGTATCCGCGCGGTGGCGCGGGACTTTCCGGCGCCGGGCTGGCCGCCGAGCAGGATCAGCGTCGGCTGTTGTTGCGGGCGCGGGTCGGGATCGAACAGATAGGGGCGGATCTGCTCGGCGTAGATGCGGGCGAGCTGCTCGTCGGTGAGACGGGGGTGGATGCTCGCCATCACAAGGCCGGCGCGGTCAGTTCACGCAGCCGCTCCTGCAGCGCGGCCGTGTGCGTGTCGATAGCGGCCCGGTCGTAGCCGTCAACCGCGAGCGTGCGCCGCCTGATGGCGCGGATCTCCGCGCGGACGGCGGTGTCGTCTGCCTGGTCGACGCGTTCCAGGAGGTGCGCCTGCACGGTGTGCGCGGTTTCTCGCATGACGTCGTACGCGACGGTATCGCTCACGCGCCAGGCGGAGAGGGATGGTTCGGGTGCCATGCGTTTCATTCTACGCGTTCCGAAAACATCCTCACCTTAGTTTCGGCTCATCATCGGGCTCGTTGTCGCTGCTGGTCTTGGTGCTGGGCGGCGCGATAGCGTCATCTTTTCTTCGGAGAAGAGTGCGAGTATCGTGGCCGCCCTCTCGAAGTTTTGTTCTATTCTAGGAGGTGGGCATGGTTATTGCGGTGCTCCGGGATGAGGTGGTCGTGTGGCTGGTCGATGACGTTCCGGTGCGGATGGTGTGGGCGGGGCGACGCTGGCGGGTGATCGACCGGCCGACGAGGCTCGCTGAGGAGCCGGAGTTCCTGCCGCCGATGGTGACGCATCCGCCGAGGTGGCCGCGGGGGTGGCGGTTCACGGCACGCTGCGCCACGGACCGGCAGGTGCTCGTCTTCGATGTGCGCGCTGTGCGAGATGGATGGGTGATCGAGAACGTCTGGGAGTAGCGCGTCGCGGTGCTCGGATGCCGCTCAGCCGGCCGCGGCGAGGTCGTAGCCACCGTATGGGCTGTAGTCAGGGACATGGCGGGTGCCGTACTTCTGCCGGTGCGTCCGGATGGGGGCGCCGGGTGTCTGGAACCTCGTGGGGTAGTTGTCGGTGAGCCAGTCCTCGAGCTTGCTGGTCAGGCGGCGGGTGCCCATCTGTCCGCGGAGCTTGTCGGGGAGGATGGGGAGTTCTCGCCAGCCGGGGAAGGCGTGGTCGTGCCAGGCTTCAACGGTCTCGTTCTCGGTGCCGAGGGTGTGCCAGGCGCAGGGTGCGCAGATGGCGAGGGAGAGGAGTCCTCCGACGCATTGGCACGTGTCGGCGTCGCGGGGATGGGCGCCGGGTGGGCAGCGCAGGTCGGCGGTGAAGGTGTCGAGGCTGTGCTCGTCGAGTCGCATCTGTCCGCCGCAGATGGCGCGATGCCACATGTGGCTGGTCACGTAGGAGCCGAAGTGGCCGTACTCGAAGACCCATCTCGCCCGTGCGGCGTCCAGGTCGTCGGGGTGGTGATAGGCCGCGGTGAAGTGCAGCGGGGCGGGGCCGGTCCAGGGTCCGGCGGCGGCGAGGTCGGCCTCGTGGAGGAGGGTGTCGATCGCGTCGGTCAGGCTGGTCATCGTCCGTTCTCCTGTTCGAGGTCGTCGTAGCCGGTGATGTCGGTGATGGGCTTGTCGGGGACGTGGTGGGCGCGGGCGAGGTAGAGACGGAGCAGTTCTTTGCCGAGGCGGCGGGGAAGCTCGGCGAGGGGTGCTTCGATCCGGTCGGCGGCGGCTTCGGCCTGGGACCAGGCCCACAGCAGCTGGTAGTCGCCGAGCCCGTTCGTGGGGAGCTCGTACGCGTTCTCGGTGAGCAGTCGGGCGATCCGGGCGGCTTCGGCCGGGGTCGGGGTGATGTCGATGGACTCAGGCATGCCGCACCTCCTTCCCGCCAGTCCCGGGTCGGGTGTCGGATGTACCGGTGGGGGTCATGGTGCTGTCCTTCCTGGATCGCTTCGTGCCGTTCGGCATTGGCCGAATTCCAGGTGCGGCGGCGCCCCGTCAAGGCCGAAGAGCGAAAAGTCCGCGGCCGAAATAAGCGCAGCGCGGCCGCGGAGTTTTCGCGTGCCTTGACGGGGTGGCGCCGCGCCGGAAAATCGACTGCCGAATGGCACGTTCGTGTCCCGGTTCGCCGGCTTGCGCGGGAAGCAGTGCGGTCGTCAGGCACCCCGACGATGCTGGACGGCGGTCAGCGGCTGACGAGCGCCATGACGTCGCGGGTGAACTCGTATCGGTGCGCGGTGGGGTCTTCGACAACTTCGCGGATGCGCGTGCGAAGGGTGTCGTGGTACCGGCGGGGAAGGCGGCTGAGGGGTTTCAGACACCAATCGATGTCTTCCTCGATGACGTACCCGGGCTCACGGGCAGGCTTGTCCGGGTAGTAGCCGAGTGCCGCGGACGCGACCCGGTAGAGGAGTGATTCGGCTTCGGTGCGGTCGAGCATGGTTTCGTTCCCTTCGATGGTGAGTATGACGGCGGTGCCCGGTCAGAGCGACGGTCCCGCCGCGGACGGTGGACGGGCAGCCCCGACGGTGTGCGGTGCCGCGGGGTCGGGGTCGTTGTGGTGCCGTCGCCGCGTCGTGGTGGTGCGGAGACGGTCGTTGATGGCGCGGCCGATCTGGTCCATTCGCGCCTCTTCCGATTCCCGTGCCTTCCGCGCGGCGGCTTCGACGGCGAGCTTCTCGGCCCGGAACGCGCGGTCGCGGGCCTGGCGTGCCGCCGCGGACGCGGCCCGCTCGTCGGATCTGTGAGCGGACCGCGCTCGCTGGGTGTCCCGGTGCCATGCCGCGATCAGCTCGGGCGGGGTTGGTTCCTCGGCGATCAGCTCCGGCGAAGCCTGCTCCTCGGCGAGCAGTGCCCGTCGGAGGGCTTTGGTGGGGGTCCGTGCGAAGAAGGCGTCGGCGGCGTGCTGGTTGGCGTCGCGCTCGTCCGCTGTGACGGTGTGCAGCCGACGCGGCGGCAGCCCAGCCGCGATGCGCCGCTTCTCACGGCGTTGCCATTCCCGGTTGTAGGCGCGGTGACGCTCCTGCACCTCGGGGTCCTTGCGGTACTCGCGCTGCCGCTGTTTCAGTTGTTCGCTGTGGGTCTCGTAGTAGCGGTGTTGCTGCTGCGCGCGCGTGGCGGGGTCGTTCTCGCGACGCCGTTTCGCCTGGGCGAGAAGCTCGTCGCGATTGCGGTGGTAGTAGGCGAGGGCGGACGCGCGGAGCTTGTCCGGGTTCTGCTCCTTCCACCGCCGACGCTGCGCCTGCATCTTCTCGGGGTTCTCCGCCATCCAACGGGCTTTCCGGGCCCGTTCGCGTTGCCGGTACGCCTCCTTTCGGGCCGCGGCGGCCTCTGCCTGTGCCGCGCGTTCCCGGGCGCGAGCGCGCGCATCCGCTGCGAGTTGAGCGGCGAGGGCATCCGTGGCCGCCTGGGAGTCGGCGCGGGCACGGGCGCAGTCGCGACGCCACGCGTCCAGCAGCACCTGCGGGGTGCCGGCTTCGGCGAGCACCTTGTTGCGCAGATCGTCCGTGACGGGGCGGGCGAAGAAGGCGTCCGCCGCGGCCCGGTGTGCGGCCCGGTCGACCGGGGTGGTGCGGCGCCGCTCAAACAGGCTCACGACGGGGCTCCCGGTGGGCGGTCGGCGGAGGCCAGGGTGTCGATGAGGTCGGGGCGGAACCCGGACCAGTGGTGTTCGGGCTGATCGTCGACGATCACGACCGGTGCTTCGCTGTATCCGAGGTCTCCGGTCAGGTACTCGCGGGCCGCGTCGTTGTCCTCACCGGTGAGGTCGATGACGGTGTAGCGGATTCCGGTGTCGTCGAGCTTGCGGAGCGTGAGCTGACAGCGCACGCACCCGCTCCCGGTGGAGTACACGGTCACCGTGACCATCCCGCACCTCCGGTCGGCGCGACCGCCACAGTGTGCGGCGCTGCAGGGTTCGTCGTCTCCGCGATGCGGACCGGCGTGGCCGGCGATGCGACGGGGGTGGGATGTTCGGCGGCGGCGCCGAGCGCTTGGTCGACACGCGCGAGCTCTTCGCGGGCGGCGGTGAGCGCTGCGGCGTACTTGAAGGGTGCGCCCAGGGAGCGGGTGGCGTCCTGGCGGGTCGCGGTGGCGGCGGTGATGCGGGTGTCCGTGTCGGTGATGAGCTGCCCGATCCCGGCGACGCGGTTCTCCAGCATGCGCACCAGGCCAATGTCGGCGGGGTCGACGGCCTTGGTCGCGGGGACGCGGACGGTCGCGCCGGGCACCCCGTCGAGGTCGAGGTGGACCTGCACCTGGCCGAGGTGGGAGCGGGTGCGGGCGAGGATCGGGAAGCCGCTGATCTGCCCGAGGGTTCCCCGGGCACGGTCGTCAATGAGGGGCCGGGCGTACTGCACCTGCTTGCCCTGCAGCCAGCGGGCGATCGCTGCGGCGGCGTCGGTGCGGGAGGTGTAGGGCCGCTCGTCGACGATGATGCGGAATCTGTCTCCGGCGAGGTCCTGCACGGCCGGAAGCGCGGCGCGGAGGGCGGCGCGGTCGGCGACGCCGCGTTCGATCTGCCGGTCGGCCTGCGAGATGGTGGCGCGCAGCACGGATTGGTTGCGACGCCAGGCGCGTTCCAGCCGTTCCAGCTTGGCGGTCTCGTTCAGCGCGACGGAGCGCTCCAGCAGCAGCGGGTTACCGGAGGCGAGGGCTTTGGCCTCGGCGGCGGAGAGGGCGTCGCCGGGGAGGTCGTCGATCTCGCGCAGGTCGAGGCGGCCGCGCATGATCTGCGCGATGAACTTGGCTTTGCGTTCGATGGCTTGCCACATGTAGGCGGCGAAGGTGTGCTCCACGACGTACTGGAAGATCCGCACCTCGGGGTTCTGGTTGCCTTGCCGCAGGATGCGGCCGTGGCGTTGGGCGACGTCGGCCGGTCGCCAGGGGCAGTCCAGGTCGTGCAGGGCGACGGCGCGGGCCTGCACGTTGGTGCCGACGCCCATGCGCTGCGTGGAGCCGATCAGCACGCGGATGCGGCCCTCACGGGCGGCGGCGAACAGGCGCGCCTTCTCGGCGTCATTGCGGGCTTCGTGCACGAACCGCACCCCGGCCTCCGGGACGCCACGGGCGACGAGCTTGCGGCGGAGTTCGTGGTACGCGTTCCACCGCTCCTCGGTGGGGGTGGACAGATCACAGAACACCAGCTGCAAGGCACCGGGCAACGGCGAGGGCTCCCCCGTGCGGGTGTCCACGTAGGTGTTGCGGGCGGTGGCGTGGTGGATGCCGGCGATGCGGTCGGCCACGACGTCCAGCGGCACGTCGGCCGGCTGGGTGTCGGGGTCGATGAGGCGGATGTCGAGGGCGACTTTGCGGCCGTCGGTGGAGATCTTGAGCATGTTGTCGTCGGCCGGATGCACGGCGCGGGAGGCGACGAGGTCGGCACGATGGCCGAGCTGCTCGACGTAGTCGAGAACGTCCGGGCTGGGGGCGATCGGGACGGTCTCGGGGAGGCGTTGCCCGTCCGCACGCTCGGCCAGCAGCGGGGTGGGAAGGTCGAGGTCGTCCGCGGTCTTCACATCGGCGAAGGTGTGCCACAGCCGGAGCATCTCCGGGACGTTCTGGAACTTCGCGAACCGTGTCTTGACGCGGAACTTTCCGCCGCCTTGCGGGGCCATCTCGACCTCGGTGACGGTCTGCCCGAAGGTGGCCGCCCACGCGTCGAACGCCTCCAGTCCGGCATCACGGAGCAGGTCGGGGCGCAGATACCGTTGCATCACGTGCGCCTCGGTGACGCTGTTGGCGATCGGGGTGGCGGTGGCGAAGGTGACCACCCGGTTCCCGTGACTGCGGCGCAGGTAGCCGAGTTTCAGGGCGATGTCGGCGGCGCGGGCGGACCCGTCGATGTTCGCGTCGGGGATGCGGCTGACGGTGGCGAGGTTCTTGTAGTCGTGCGCCTCGTCCACGATGAGGTAGTCGATCCCGGTCGCCTCGAAGCTGATGCCGCTGTCGCGGGGCATGTCCAGGAGGCGCTTGTGCTTCTCCTCCTCGGCTTGGATGCGCTTCTCGATCCGCTTCACGGTGAACCGGTCGGCGCCGTCCATGCCTTCGAGGGCGTCGCGGAGGACGCGGAGGTTGTCGTCGATGAACGCCGCCTGCGCGGCCGGCTCCAGGCTGAGGCGCTGGAAGGCGGTGCGGGTGAGGATCACCGCGTCCCAGTCGTTCGCCGCGACCCGGGCGACGAACACCCGGCGGGCGTCACCGGCGAGCGTGTCGGACCCGGCGGCGAGGATGCGGGCCTGCGGGTAGATCTGCAGCCAGTCGCGGGAGAACTGCTCGAGCATGTGGTTGGGCACCACGACCGCTGGTTTGGTGACCATGCCGAGCCGTTTGAGCTCCATCGCCCCGGCGACCATCTCGGCGGTCTTGCCCGCGCCGACCTCGTGGAACAGGCCCACCGCGGGCTCGCTGACGATGCGGGCGACGGCGGCACGCTGGTGGCCGCGCAGCTCGAATGTGGCGGACATGCCCGGGAAGGTGAGGTACTCCGCCTCGGTCGCGTAGTCGCGGAGGACGATCGAGTTGAACCGCCGGTTGTACTCCGCGGCGAGAGTGGCGGCCCGGGCGGGGTCTTCCCACACCCACTCCTCGAACCGCTCCTGGAGGTGCTGCGCCTTGTCTTGTGCGGCGGCGGTCTCGGTGGGGTTGAACACGGTGCGCTTGGTGCCGCCGGGCTCGGTGACGGTGTCGTCGACGCGGATCGGGGTCTGGTTCGCGACCAGTTCGAACAGGTCGGGGGCGGGACGTCGTTCTGTGCCCCACTCCTGGGTGGCGCGGACGCTGAATCTCACCGCTTGACGGACCTGCCATTCCGCGGGGAGGGGGTTGCGCACCGTCACCTGCCGGTCGTTGAGCAGTTCGCGCAGGAACTGCTCGTGGACCTGCGGGCTGATCCATACCGCCCCGATCCGGGCGGTGATCTCCGCCGGTGTGAGCGGGTCGGGGAGCACGCGCTCCAGGGCGGCGACGTTGACCTGGAAGCGGGGATCGGACGCGGCCGCGGTGCGGGCGGCGTCCAGCTTGGGATGGATCGGGCCGGACAGGTACTCCGGTGCGTGCACCGGCAGTCCTGTCGCCGGGTCGTCGTAGACGAGCTCCCCCAGCCTCTCGCGGGCGATGTCTGGGGTGTCGCCGAGCAGGCCGGCGATGTGGTGCAGATCGACGTGGCCGAGGGTGTCCAGGGTGATCTGGAGCGCGTCGGCGGGGCTGTCGGCTCCCAGCCGCTGCGGGCGGGGGACGATCACACGATGCTGGAGGAGCGCGGCGGGTTGAGCCTGTTGGGTGTCGTCGTCGAACACTTCGAGGGCGAACACGAGGGGCCCGAAGGGATCGCCGCGCAGGAGGCGCGGTGCCGTGGGGGTGCGTCGGGCGATCACCGGGTCGCCGTTGTCATCCCGCCTGCCCGTCGAGGTTGGCGTGAACCGGTTGATCGGCCCGTACCGTGCCACATAGTGCTGCCATGTCGACAGGAGCCGGGACCGGGTGGCGGCGATCTCTTCGGTGTCGTCGAGGGTGGCCTGTTCCAGGTGAAGCTGGGCGACGGCGGCGTCGCGGAGCCGGAGCAAGTGTCGCAGTTCGGTGGCGGCGGACTTCGGGACGGCCAGGGGCACGCGCAGGGTGTCGGAGGTGACCTCGAAGCCGCCGTCCTCGCGGGCATGGATGGTGCCGTCCCATTCCGATCCGGCCGGGATCACGGGCGTCGGGGTCGGCTGGGCGGGCTCGTCGGGGTCGGGCTCGGGCCGGGGAAGGTAGTGCAGGGCGTGCCGGTGCGCATACTCGGTGACGCCTGCGAGCGTTGCGCGGAGCTGCGTCGGGAGCTTGTCGAGGTCATCGCTGTGCACGTGCGTGGTTCGGGATCCGTGCATGCCGGTGCCGACCGTGAGGGTGCCGAGGATGTGCTCGGGGTGCGCATCGAAGTAGGCGTTGATCTTGACCGGGACCCCGTCGATGTCGCGCATGGTCACCTGTTCCCAGGTGGTGTCCGCTGGCGGCGTGGCGGGGTCGCGGCGCCGCAGGATCAGCAGGTCGGTGACCGCGTCGGTGCCGGCGGTGCGCCGGTGGGCGCCGGTGGGGAGACGGACGGCGCCGACCAGGTCGGCGAACCGGTTCATCTCGCGACGTGCGCCCGGGTTGGCGGCATCCAGCGTGTAGGGGCTGGTGAGCACCGCGGCGATGCCGCCGGGCCGGGTGAGCCGGAGCGCTTTCAGGATGAAGTGGTTGTGGATGCCGTGACGGTTGGCGTTGTCGACCGGATCGTGCAGCGCGGTCTCCCCGAACGGGACATTCCCAATCGTCACGTCGAACCAGTCGCCGGGATAGCGGGTGTCGACGAAAGACTCAGCCCGGATCTCCGCGGCCGGGTAGAGGCGCTGCGCGATCCCGGCAGTCAGCCCGTCCAGTTCGACGCCGACCAACTCCGTGCACTCCGGGGCGAGGCCCAGGAACGTGCCGCTGCCGCATCCGGGTTCGAGCACCCGACCACCTTCGAATCCGAGGTCGGTGACCGTGTCCCAGATCGTGGCGACGATGCGCGGATCGGTGTAATGCGCGTTGAGCACGGTGCGGCGCGCCTGTGCCCATTGCTCTTCGGTGAGAAGTCCGCGCAGGTGTTCGCGTTGCTCTTCCCAGGCGGGGTCGCGTTCGTCGAACAGCGCGGGGATCGCCCCCCAGCTGGACCAGGCCGCGAGAGTGCGGTGTTCGTCGGCGGTCGCCGGCCGGTGCTCCGTTTCGAGCAGGTGGAGGGTGGTGATCGCGGCGATGTTCGCGGCGAAGCGGGACTTCGGGCCGGATGGGGCGAGCGGCGCGTGCGGGTCCGGGTGGAACGCTGCCGCTACGGGGTCGACGGGGAGTCGCGGGCCCAGCGTGCGTCCACGCTCGCCTGCCACTGGGTGTGGTGCGTCTCCAGGAACCGTCTCGGGGAAGGTGAGGAGACCATCTCCCGCAGGAACGTCTCCGGGAGCAGGTATCGGGCGGCGGTCTCCTCCAGGCTCAGGCCGTGGTCGATCCAGCCTTCGGTCTGCTCGGCCATCCGGTAAGCCCAGGCGATCAGCCCTTCGGCGTGCTCCTGGGTGTCCCAGTCCCACTCGTCGCGGGTCAGTCCGACGGTCTGCATCAGTCCGGAGTCCGCGATCGCGATCTCGGTCGCCCGTGCCCGGGCGTTGTTCCACCGGGCGGTCTTTGCCAGGTAGTCCTCGCCCGGCAGGTCCGGACCCGCCAGCTGGGGGGTCAGCGTCGCGATCCGGGTGTCGATCTCCTGCCCGGCCGCCGCGAAGAACGCGTCCGGGTTCTCCAGATGCCGGTAGGCGTGGGGCCGGTGCCGGCGCCAGTGCTCCCTCACCCGGTGCGCGTGCTCGGTCATCCTCGTCTTCTCCCTCGTTGCTGTCAGGACCATCACCACCAGGGCCGCGGTCGTCGCGGCCAGCATCCGTCGCTTCTTCGTCATGGTCATCTCCGTGTCCCTGCCCATCCGGTGCTGCACCCCAGAGGTCCAGTTCCGGCTGCTCCCAGTCGGCACCGCTCGTGCGTCGCCGGCTCATGACCGCGCCTCCGCCCGGCGCGGGTGTGGCGATGTGAGATGCGCCATCGTTCAGCCCTCATGCGCAGTGCTCTGTCTCGTGGTCGACTCGATCCACGCTTCGACCTCATCCAGCGCATAGAGGACGGTACGGCCGAGCTTGCGGAACTTGGGTCCTTTGCCCTCGTACCGCCACATCGCCAGCCGGCCCGTGGTGACACCGGGCAGCATCGCCGCCAGCTGCTGCGGCGTGAGATACGTCCGCTGCAGCGCCGGCTCACCCTGAGTCGCTGTTCCACTCATCGCCGCCTCCTTGGCTATTGCCTGTCAGGTATTGACATGAGTGAATCAGCTGAGTCATACTCTGTCAAGTAATAGCCATTGCTATTTCGTGACGCGGAGTGACACACTGAGGAGGTGAAGGTCGACGTGCGTACCCCCGACAACAGTCCCGTGACGCTCAGTCACGCGACGATCCCGGTCGGCTCCGCGTTGCGAGTGGTCCCGACATTCGTGGCCACCACCGTCGACGACGGCCCCGTGCAGACCGCGATCGAGGCCCGCTTCCACGCCGACGCCGGCCGATACCTGGTCGCCGCGGTGACGAACCGCGCCAGCGAGGATCGAGGCGAGATCACCGGCACCGTGCTCCGCACCGTCCGGATCGCCGAGATCATGCAGGCGGCAACCCCGCACTGCATCGCCATCGAATCCGATGCCGGAGCGTCCACGGTGGGCGAGCTGACCACCCGGCAGGATGCGATCCTCCCACCGGAGTACGCGAAACTCGCCCGGCGGCTCGGACCCAAGCAGGACACCCTCGAGCTGGTGCGGCTTGTCTACGGGGTCGCGGCGCTCACCGGGCGCCCACCCACGAAGGCGGTCGAGGACGAGTTCTCGATCCCCCGTCGCACCGCGATCCACTGGATCAGCAAGACCCGCGACGCCGGTCTGCTCGACGGCATCTCCTACGCCGTCGGCCGACAAGCGGATGGGTAGCGTCCACGCGTACAGCAGCAAGAAGGGCAAGCGGTATCGCGTCGTCTATCGGCGTCCCGACAACAGCCAAGGCCAGAAGCGCGGCTTCACCACCAAACGCGACGCGGACCTGTATCTGGCACGGGTGGAGACTGCCAAGGCCACCGGCGACTACGTCAATCCCTCCGACGCGAAGGTCACCGTCTCCCAGTTGGCGGCCGAGTGGCTGGAGAACCGTCAACCCGTTCTCAAGCCATCCACCTACCGTGTGATCGTCTCGGCCTGGGAACGTCACGTCGAGCCGAAGTGGGGAGACCGCCCGGTCGGCGGACTCAAGCCATCCGAGATCCAGTCGTGGGTGTCAGCGAAATCCACAACGCTGAGCGCAACGAGCGTGCTCCGCATTCACGGAGTGCTGGCCAGCGTCCTCGACGATGCGGTCCGGGATCGGCGGCTCACTCGGAACCCCGCGCGCGGGATGCAGCTGCCCACGAAGCAACGCAAGGCTCGCGCGTATCTGAGCCATCGGCAGGTTGCGCTACTCGCGGAACAGTCGCAGCACGCGACGCTCGTCTATACCCTCGCGTACACCGGTCTGCGATGGGGAGAGGCGACGGGGCTCCGTGTGCGGCACGTCGACTTCGAGCGCCGGCGCCTCAGCGTCGAGGAGAACGCGGTGATGGTCAACGGGCACATTGTCGTCGGCACACCCAAGACGCACCGTAACCGCTCCGTACCGTTCCCCGCCTTCCTCGGCGGGATGCTCAACGAGCTCTGCCAGCAGCGACGACCAGAAGAGCTGGTCTTCGGGGACGGCAATACCCACTTGAAGCTGCCGAACTCGAAGGCCGGCTGGTTCTTCGGCGCCGTCGCCCGCGCTCGGAGGATCGACAGTACGTTCCCGGTCATCACACCGCACGACCTCCGCCACACCGTCGCCAGTCTCGCGATTAGCGCGGGGGCCAACGTGAAGGCAGTCCAGAGGATGCTCGGTCACGCTTCAGCCGCGATGACGCTCGATACATACACGGATCTGTTCGACGACGACCTCGATCGAGTCTCGCAAGCCCTGGACCACGCACGATCCGACGTAAATCGCAGAATTGCGCGCCCACGGCGCCAGGGGGAAATCCCCAGTCTTGGGCGCGAGCGATCGCGCAGCTACCCCGACCTTGACATGTGAGGTTGAAGTTCGCCACTGACAGCAAATCGCGAGGTGAGGGCCCGTAGACCCGAGATGCTCGCTCGTCGTTGATTCGAGATACTGGTTAGTGGTGCGGGCGTGATAACGGACGCCCCGGCCGGAAGGGCCTAGACCGACAGTTCCGGAGACTTATGCGGGTGTGGTCGCGGTCTTCCACTTCCGCGACCACACCCGCACTTCTCAACGGATGAGGGTCCAGTCCACGCGCGCCAGCGCGCTGTCTCCGGATGCCCCCGCGCTCCAGAATCCAACGATCGCGGATCTAGTGCTTGGCTCTAGTGCCCATGTAGCGCTGGTCGACGTGCCGTCTTTGAAGAGTTCCGCAGCTCCGTTCGCATCCACCTCCACTCGCCAGGTGTGCGCAGAGGTGTCGCCGGTTGCCGTGTAGACGCGAGTCCAGTTCGGGGCACTTGCAGCCGTAATTGCCCAAACGCCATCGGTCTGCACGGCGAGCATGAGCCGCTTCTGGCCGGTATCAACCTTGAAGCCGAGCGACACACCGGAAGTCGGCGCCGCAGCTGTGTAGTCGCTGACGGTGGCGCGAAACTCTGCCGTGAACGGAAGGCGTGGCCCACTAGCGCGGAAAGCCCCGCTGTCATCAAGCTCCAGATTCCCGGCTGGGCTAATCACCGCGAGGTCCTGATCGCGGGGCTTCGACCATCCACTCGTTGAGTCCCACGGCGTGTCAATTAGCGTCGTGTTGACGTTGGTCCAATCCACGTGAGCTTCCGACGGCTGTCCCGCAGTACCGGTCGACCAATGCTGGACAACCGGTGTTGCCGAGGAGGTCTGTGTTGCCCACGTCGCCAGGGGCCCTGCGCCATCCCGGAAGAGTGTCGCTGACCCGCTCGTGTCGACATCGATGCGCCAGGTGTGGAAACTCGCATCGCCGGTGTTGCTCCACACTTTCACCCACGCGGGGGAACTGGACTGCGTGATTGCATACACCCCATCGGCCTGATGAGCTACCATCAGGCGTCGCGTGCCGGTGGCGACTTTCGTACCGAGGCTGACCCCCGAGGTGGGTGAGTTCGCCGTGTAAGTGTCAACTTTGGCCCGGTACTCCACTCGATAAGCACCCGCGACGGGGCCATGGGAGAAGACCGCCGACGCCGGTGAACCATTGTTGTTGGCGAGACGCAACTGGCTGGCCGGAGATACTTCCACAGTGGTACCGGTGATCGTCCAGCCATCGAGACTAGCCCAATCCGCGACCACTCCGTATGGGTCGTCGTTGATGTTCAGCTCTGCGATCTTCACCTGGGCGGTACCGTGCTCCCAGACGACCATGTACCTTCCCGGGCTGACTTCTACACCGTGTGGGTATGTGTCCCACCCCGGCGTGTAACCGCCGAGTGCAGGGTTTGCAGGCGCGTCGGCGAAGAATCGCTTAGGGCTCCACGCCTGGTGCGGCCATGCCACCTGATAAGTGAGAGCAGTACGAGTTCCGAGCGTGTTGTTGCCTGTGACTGCAACATAGGCGCCCAGGGAACTCGTAGCGAAAAAGCCCTTGGCGCCAGTGCTCGGAATGTTGGGATCTGCCGCAGGCGTGGACCAGGTAAATCCATCATCCGTGCTGCGAGTCGTGTAGGCATACGGTCCGGGCGTGGAACCCCTGCCAACTCGCATCACCATCAAGATGTCCCCCGATCCGTCGTTGGCGGGCGCGATAAACCCCTCCTGGAGGGTTACGCCGAGCGGTGCAGATGCGATAACGGACCTCTGACTCCACGTCGTCAGGTCCGTAGACTGCAGTACACCGTGCGCTGACGTCGTGTAATACGGCATCAGATAGCTCGACCCGACCTTGACGATGTTTCCGCCGGTGATCGTCGGAGTCGTCAGGCTGTTCGTCAGGGAAATGTCCGTCCAGGTGTGACCCTTGTCGGTGCTTCTCATGCCAATCAGCTTCATCAAGTTGGGATTATCCCCGGTCGCCACTCGGCCGATGTACGCGTACATGTTGTTGCTAGACGGGTCTTTGTACAGCAACACATTCACATAGGACCAGGTGGCGTCTGACGCCTTCAGCAGGATCTCCGAGCTCCAAGTCTCGCCGCCGTCATCCGACCACTTTGCGTATACGTCACCCGCGTCGTCCTGCACGGTGTCGTCTTGGTTCCGCCAGGCGACAACCAGATTGTCGGCGTCGTAGGCGGTGATGACCGGCGCTCGCAGCGAGATTCCTGCGGGTGGAGCCGGGACCGAATAGATGATCGATTCCGGACTCACAGTCGCCGTGGCGGGTGACGCGAGAGCAACTGTCCCGAGCAATACGAGTGCGGCAGCGATGGCCGCTACCGACCTTCTGACATTCATCAATCCTCCTTGAGTGATGGTTAGCCGGTGCTGATCGTCCAGCCGAAATCTCCGCGGACGAGATTGTGTAATCTACAATCTACAATCTGGATCATAGAACGCGAGTTCATGGAGGGCAAGGGACGAACGACTGCTGACGATCGCCGGCCAACCGGGCCTGCGGATTTCACGAGATGACCGTACGAACGCTGGAGAGCGTCATCCCCCACGAGTCATCCACGCCGTCGAAGCCGTGTCGCCCACTCGCGTCTGCCGCCGGTGGGCGTAGCGCTGTCCCAGTTGCTACCGCGCCGCAACGACTTCCGCATCTACCTCGGAAGTGCATCCTCTTGGTCGTCCGTGGAGCTGGCTAGATGCCCAGTTGGGGGGTTGACGGCTCGCGGGTTGCGTGATGTGCGGCGCCTTCCTTGCTCGCCCAGCTCCGATTGGCGACCGCCCACGCTGGGCCGGGGCACCCCGGGTCAGACGGGTGGAGCGAGCGCTACTCACCACGTTGGTCGAGCGACGGACTACCCAGCGTACGTCGGGTTTAGTTCGACTTGGACGTTGCCATTTTGTTGCCACTGACCCGCGCCGGCAACCAGCGAAACCCCGACTCCCCGCGTAATCGCGCGGTAGTCGGGGCTTCTGTGATGGCGGTGACGGTGGGATTTGAACCCACGGTAGGGGGTTACCCTACACAACTTTTCGAGAGTTGCACCTTCGGCCGCTCGGACACGTCACCGTCGTCCAGCTTACGACACGCCGCGGCCCCGCAGAAATCCTGGTCGCGGCGGCATCCGGCACGCGGTACACCCCGTCGAAACCGCGCCGACATGAACCGGCGATAGCGTCGCGGGCAGCGAGCGTCGCCATCGGTTGCGGCGCCAGAACGGAAGCCATGAGCGTGCACCTCCTCACCGCCGACATCCTCGTTCCGATGGATGCCTCTCGCAGCGTCCTCACAGATGCGGGCGTGGCGATTGACGGCGACGCCATCGTCAGCGTCGGGGTTCGCGAGAAACTGCTGCAGCTGCATCCGGATGCCGCGCACACGCACCTCGCCGACCGGGTGCTGATGCCGGGCCTGATCAACGGCCACCACCATTCAGGTCTCTTGCGCGGCACCGCCGAGCACCTGCCGGTGTACGAGTGGCTGCGCGTGCACATCGATCCGATGCACCGGGTGCTTGAGCCGGCCGACGCCGCGGCTGCCGCGTGGCTTTGCTACGCCGAGGGTCTGCTTTCGGGCACGACGACGGTCGTGGACATGTGGCGGTACATGGATCGAGCTGCGAGCGCCGCGGTCGAACTCGGCAACCGGCTCGTGACCGTCAACTATGTCGGCGAGCACCCGGATTTCGACTACTTCGACACCCTCGACGACAACGAGCGGATGCTGCGCGATTGGACGGGCGCCGGCGGCGGGCGCATCATGCCCTGGGTCGGGCTGGAGCATCCGTTCTACGCCGACGACGCCGGCCGCGCCCGCGCCGTCGCGATGGCCCGCGACTATGGAGCCGGCATCTACACCCACTGCAGCGAGTCCGAGTTGGATGTGCGGATCTTCGCCGAGCGCACCGGCCTGCGACCGATGCATGCCCTCGAGCGCATGGGCTTCTTCGACACGCCCCGCGCCATGATCGCTCACGCCGTCTGGCTGGACGCCGACGAGATCGAGCTGGTCGCTGAGCGCGGAGTCGGCGTCTCCCACAACCCCGTCAGCAACATGAAGCTCGCCAGCGGCATCGCGCCGATCGCCGAGATGCTCGAGGCCGGGGTGAACGTCGCCATCGGCACCGATGGCGAGAAAGAGAACAACAACCTCGACATGTTCGAGGAGATGAAAGTCGCCTCCCTGCTCGGCAAACTGCGAAAGATGGATGCCGCAGCCATGGACTCGTGGCAGGTCCTCGAAATGGCCACGATCGGCGGGGCGCGGGCCATCGGTCAGGGGGACCGGCTCGGCTCCCTCGAACCCGGCAAGCAGGCCGATCTGATCGCGGTGCGGACCGATACACCACGGATGACTCCCCTGTTGCCGGCCGGATCGCACGCCAA
>TARA_R100000365_G_scaffold3686_1_pt1 | contig 39252 bp, 62 predicted proteins | sample TARA_R100000365 | Tara Oceans TARA_R100000365 (sample SAMEA2620668) | marine metagenome | biome: marine biome (ENVO:00000447); feature: mesopelagic zone (ENVO:00000213); material: "saline water (ENVO:00002010), including plankton (ENVO:xxxxxxxx)" | depth 1000 m | reverse complement strand
GGGGCTTAGGCTCGTATCCGAGGCGCCTCAGACATGCGCCGACGCGGTTCAACGCGCGCTTGTCCATCCGCTCATTCGGAACGCCGATCGCTTGAAGCGCTGCTGCCGCGGTGACGGTTTTGACCATCTCGTCATCGAGCTTTTTGCCGAGGATTTCGTCCCAGACATCGTACTCTTCGCGGGTGGCGACTTCCGCTTCGGCGAGGCCTTGCTCGTCCTCCTCGAGCCACCAGCGTTCATCGTCGCAGAAGGCTTTGTACGCTTCGGCCCACAGTTGATCGCGACGGGCCTTGATCTTCTCGAGATCGGCGCGAACGACTTCGACCGGCCAGTATCGACGGTTGCCGGTGGTATCGGTCAGATAGCCGGTCTCGCCCGGGTTGATCGTGCCGAAGAACACGCACTGTCGCGGGTGCGCGGAGGCGATTTTGGCATAGGGCAAAACCACCTTGTCAGTCCGCATTGAGAGCAGGCCTTTGACGTGGTTCTGGTCGCGCTTGGTGATGGCGATGAACTCGGCGAGTTCGACCACCCAGGCCCCCATCATGTTCATGACCATCTTATTGTGCTGGCCGAAGAGATCGACGCTTTCCGCGGTCCAGTCTTCGCCGAACAGCGCTGCGATCGCGGAGGACTTGCGGATGCCCTGCGGTCCTTCGAGCACGAGAACGGTGTCGACTTTACAGCCTGGGCGGAATGCGCGCGCTACGGCGGCAATCAGCGTCTTGCGCCCGACCAGGCGATTGAACTGCGACTTCGGCGAACCGAGGCACTGCTCGAGCCAGTAATCAAGACGCCGCGTTCCATCCCACTTCAAGGCGCGCAGATAGTCGCGCACCGGGTGGAAGGCGTTGTCCTTCGCATGACGAACGATGGTCGGTAGCAGCGCCTCGAGCGGGGGCTCGAAGTCGTTGTGCTCAAGTATCAAGCGAATGTCGATCAGGTGGCTATCCTCGATAGGATGGCTATTCCATTCGGCTTGTTGGGCAAGCTCGTTCCAGCGGATCGTGTTGCCGAGTTCCTTGATGTTCTGCAGGTGCAGAAGGAGATTCGTGACCGACTTCTTCGGGCCATTGCGGCCGGATTGAATGCGCGCCTTCCACGCTTGGAGATCGACGACATCGGCCATCATTGGGTTGCCTCATCGGTTGCGGTGCGCGGGGTTATGCGGCGTACCTTTGTTCTTGAGCGACAGCGCGGGGCAGCCTGGCTTGCCGCAGGATCGCTTTGTTCAATGTGGCGGGGTTGATGCCGCGGGCGTGGATGGTGTCGGGCAGGCCGACCCATGAGATTTTCGCGAGGTCGCCAAGGACCAGTTTGCCGGGTGCGAGGTCGCGCTCCGGCGCCGGATGGGCCCATGCGCCCTTTCGGGTTGCGCACCAGCGGGCAAAGAATTGCGCACGCTCAACTGCCCAGGCGGTGAAGAACTCGCGCGGGCTGCGGAAGACGGTGCCTTCCTCGAGGGTTTCGAAGCGGCCAACAAGCGCCGGGCCTTCGTCGCCAAGGATGAACGCGGAGTCGGTTTGCGGATCCCATGCAATGACGGTTTCGATGCCGAGCCAATCCCAATCGAACGGGCCGAGGCAACGGGGCGCGGGGTGCGCGGCAAGGACAAGGTGACGCTCGCCGTCGTGCCAAAGGCGGAACGGGAGGAGGGCGAAGGGGGCGCCTTCGTCTTTCCGGTCAATGCGCAGCGCGCGGCCGATCGCGGGGTGCCAATCGGGGCAGGTCCACCACGTCTTCGCCGGCGTGTCCTTCGCGAGGCTGTGGAAGTGGGTCGAGACGACGTTCTGCGCTTCGTGCTTCGTTTCATCGTCGAGATTGCAGAGGGCGAGGGCGTCGAGGCAAAGTTCGATTTCACGCATTGATCAGGCCCTCCGTCATCAGGCGATTGCGCACGTCGTCGACTGACCAGGCGGCGAAGGCGATGCCCCCAGCCTTGGCCTGCGCGTTGGCGAACTTGATCTGCGCGGGTTTCAGGCGGTCCTTTCCCGTCTTCGCGTCAATCCAGATCGCGCGGCCCTTGAGGGTGGCGGCGATGTCGAGCGCGCCCTTCGTCCCGAACTTCGCGGGGCGGCCGTCGCGAGTGTAGAGAAGACCGGGCGTGTCGATCGGGACCGACATCGCGCCTATGGTGGACAGGTAGAGCCGGATTTCGTTGACGAGATCGGTGTGGGCGGTGCTCATGCCGCTTTACTCATGCGACCGGACATCACCTTGCGGGCCCAGAATTCGGGGTTCTTGTAACCACGTTCGCGGCCGACACGGATCAAGTCGTCAAGCGACCGGGCGCGCCCGACTTCACGGCGCTTCTGCACCTGCTCGGCGCGCTTGACCTCTTCAAGCGTGCCCTCGACCTGCTCGATTTCGCGGGCCTTCACTTCGGGCGCGTGACCGCATTGCGGGCAAAATGGGGCCGGGCGGTAGACAAAGAAGCACTCTTCGCACTGGCGAACCGGCACTTCGGAGGGTGCAGATCTCTTGCGCTTCTCGCGATCGGCAAGGCTCCATTCGCGAACGTCGTCGGGCAGACCATGCGTGATCGAGTTGCCCGCGTGGTCGAGAATGATCGCCTCCTCTTTCCCGGGGAGAGGGCGCAGCGCGCGGCCGACCTGCTGCAGGTAGAGGGAAAGGGATTTCGTCGGGCGCAGAAGAATCGCCGCTTCAATCGCGGGGACGTCGAAGCCCTCGCCGAATAGGTCGGCGTTGGAGAGGATCAGAGTTTCACCGCGGCGGAAACGCTCGACCGCAGCGTCACGCTCTTCGTTCGACATCGAGCCGTCGACGTGCTCGGCGGTGATCCCCGAAGCGCGGAACTGCGCGACGATGTTCTTCGAAGCGTCGACACCGGCGGCGAAGACGACTGCGCGCTTGCCCGCACAGAGGCGTTGATAGTGCCCGATCGCGTCACCGACGATCGTCGGCTTGTCCATCGCTTTCGCGAGGGCGCCGCGCTGGTAATCGCCCGCCGAGGTCGCAATGCCAGAGAGATCGGGCGCGGCGGGAGCGAACAGGCGGAAGGGGCAGAGCGAACCTTCTTCGATCAGGTCGGCGGTGGTGGGCCCTTCGACCATCTCGCCGAACCAGTTGCCAAGGCCTTGCCCATCAAGGCGCCACGGTGTCGCGGTCAGGCCGAGGACTTTGCAGTCCGGGTAGAGGTGGAAGAGACGATCCCACGACTTCGCGCCGATGTGGTGCGCTTCGTCGAAGATGATCAGCTTCGGCTCGGGCAGCTGGTCGACGCGGTTGGCGATCGTCTGGATGCTGGCGACCTGCACAAGTGCAGTCGGGTCGGAAACATGGCCGGCCTTGATCGTGCCGTGCGGGATGCCGAGCGAATGGAATGTGTTTGATGCTTGGTCGGCGAGCTCGCGGCGATGCGTAAGCCACCAGGTCGGATTGCGACGCGACGCGGCGCCATGAACGACCGTTGAGGCCGTCATGGTCTTACCCGCGCCGGTCGGCATTACGAGCAGGGTTGCCCGTTCACCGCGCCCATACGCAGCGCGGCAGTCGTCAATTGCTCGTTGCTGGTAGGGGCGCAGGGTGATCATTATTTCACCTCGTCGCGCTTGTCGGCGATCGAAGCGTCAAGATCAGCCAGCGTATCGGCGTCGATGTCGTCGCGGTGCTGGTTGAGCATGTCGTTGGCCGCGTCGATGTCGGGCTTGGTATTGGCCGAGGCGATCATGCGGCGGATTTTGTCGACGGGTGGGGATTTCACAGCGACATCATCGGCGGGCACTTCGCTTCCGAACGGGTCGTCGTCGGCGCCCGCCAGCGTGGCGCGCTTGTCGTCGATCGCCTTCATCACCGCGGCGTGGGCATCGGGAATTTGCTGCTGCAGCGCGTCGATATTGGCCCTCACCTTTGCGACGCCAGCGTCCAGCGTCGCGACGTCGTTGACCTTCCCAATGCTCGCGATGAACTTGCGCGCCCATTCGCCGAGGTCGGGGCCGTTGCTTTGCTGCTGCGCGGCCGGGACATCGGTTAGAGGGCTCACGGTGTAGGGCTTGCGAGCGCGGTTCGACGCGGTGAGCGCCATGACCTCCTTCTTCTCGAGCCCGGTCATGTGCGAGATGCGGATCCCGCCGACCTCCATCCCGCCCCATTGCACTTTAGGGTCGCGGAAGAGGGTCATCGATTGGCCGGCGTACTTCGACGCGTCCTTGCCCCATATTTTCACCATGACGCGACGCATCGACTTGCACGGGCGGAACGGCTTGCCGTTGTCGCCTTCGAAGAAGATGTTCACCGGCTGCTCGGCGTTGCCTTCGTTGCCGGTGACCCGAGTGATCGTGATCGTGCGCGGCCCGCCGATCAGGTCGTCCGCATTGAGTTGGTCGCTTTTGGGTGCGATCGTTTGAGACATATCTACCATTTCATTTGCTCCTTCTTTCCGGGGCCGGGCTCATTCCCGGCTGCGTCGGAACTGGGGGTCAGCCGCCTTTCGCGCGGCGTTCGATCTCGCGTTCGGCGTTCCATTTCAGGTCCGCCTCCATCGTGGGTTGCCGCAGCATCCATCCGAGGAATCCAGCCTCGACTTCGCTCCACGGTTGCCCGCGGAACTTGCCGATTGGGCAGGTCGGAAGGAGGCGTGGCTCTTTCGTCCAGGCGACCATTTCCTTGCCGGTCAGTCCGGTGTCGAAGAGCGCCTTGAGGATGTGAGCGGTGACGTAGGCATCGGGACCGGCACGGTGAGCAGGCTGGGTCAGCGCATGATCGGGAGCGATCTTGCCTTCTTCTTCGAGCCAATAGCGGAGCGCGCCGTTGCTATGGCTCGGAGCGTTCGGCCAAACCCGAAGCGCAACCTTGTAGGTGCAGATCACCGGGACCGGAGATGCGAAGTACTTCGTTTCGAATTCCGCATTGTGCGCCGCGACAGCGTCGACGCTCGCGCTTGCATTCCGCTTCTCGTCGAAGAGGTGGGCGGTCTGGAATGGCTCCCATCCTTCACAATCGGAGAGAGAAATGTGGTGAACGGCGCGGACTTCGGGCGGCATCTTCGAGACGCCGCACATCCACGACCGGGGCGAATGGATAGTGCCGGCGGTGAGGTCGAGATCGCACGTTCCGACCTCGCACACTTCGGCTCCCTCGACCGGTTCGGTGCCGGTCGTTTCGAAGTCGATGACGCGGATGACGGTCATATAACCATCTCCTCTTCGACACGGCGCTCGGTCGGCGGGTATTTCCGCGCCTCGATTGCGGCGTGATAGTCAGCGATGATGGTGAGGATGCGCTCTTCGAAACCGCCAGCGGCGGCGATAATCGCTTCCTGAATTTCGGTGTTGGCCTCGACGCGGATGACCGCCATCGGGAGCCCGCCAGAGTACGAGATGAAGTCGCACCACTTGCGCTCGCAGACGAGCAACGCGGTCTGCACCTGCAGCATGTACTCGTCGGGGATCAGCGAAACGCCGGTGAATTCCTCGACGATGGTCTGCACCTGGTATTTCTGGATGCGCGACTTGCATTCGATCATGCCGTCATCGCCGCAGAGTCCGTCGGGTGAGCATCCAAGCGTGAAGCCGAACTTGTCGTTCGTCACGAACCCGGTTTCGCGAACGTCGCCGTATTCTTCGGCGTAGAGCGCACGAGCGAGGATTTCGTCCTCATGGCCGCGCAGCATCGCTTCACCGATGTAGGTCGGTTCGACGTAATCGGTGATCCGCTGGGCGGCGAGTTCCCAAGCATGGGCCCGGGTCTTCTCGTTGTTCGCGACCTTGAGCGTGGGCGTGAGGATCAGCTTCGTTTCGGACGCGGTGAGCAGTCCGCAACGGGCTTGGTGCCATTCCTCCGAGCCTTGGATCAGGTCGTCGTGGATCTTCATGGTCATGCTGCTTTCTCCAACAGGCGGCGAGCATCCTCCGAGCGCACGCCCTTGCGGCGCAGGCGTTCGTATTCAGGACGCAGTTCTTCGGGGCAGTCCGGCCAGACTTGCGGGCGGCCAAGGACGGGGGCGGGTGCCTTTTCCGGCTCTTCGAAACCCATGCGGCGGCGAACCGCGGCGATCTCCGCAGCCTCTTGCTCGAGCACCATCCGCTTCGCTTCGTCGGCGGGGATGCGCTTCGTGCGGGTCAGGTCGCGGTAGAGGTCGAGCAGGTGCGGAGGGCACCAGGGCAGGCGAGTGAGAGCGGTTGCGCGGCCAGCACGCTCGCGAACCTCTGGCGCGCGGGCGGCAAGGTTGCCCTGCTCCCACACGCGTTCGCGGTGCCAGCGCTCTTTGCGCGCCTTCGCAGCAGCAGGTGACTTCGCGGCCTTCCGCGCGTTCTCGCGATACTTTTCCAGCGTCGCGGGATCCCCGTGGATTGCGCGCTTGATGCCGCGGCGCTGCTTCTCGCGAAAACCGGGTTTCTTCCACACGGCGCGGCCGATGCACTTGCGGCAGTAACCGGACGTGTTGCGCTGGCTGAGTTCGGCAGGGCAGTCTTTGCAGGTCGCCATCACCACCACCCCTGCACAATCCCGACACCGACGATCGAAACGACGACAAAGCCGGTGAGGAAGGAGAAGACGACCGCACGCCACAGGGCGGGGGTGGGTTCGTCGAGAGGCTGCAGCGCTTCTGCTTCGATGAGGCGAGGATCGATCATGCGTAGTCCTCCGCGCGCTCAAGCCGCTTCCGGCACGGGCCGATCCATTCGAGGGTGGTTCCGCAGTCGTCGCGGTCGTCGAGCCAAACGAGCCATGCGTATGCGGTGGCGGTCGAACCGTTGGCGCTAAGCTTGCCCTTGTGCATCACGACGCGCTCGGTGAATTGCAGCACATGCGAAGGCGGGTTCACGGCGAAGAGGCGTTCATATCGACCGACCGATTCGAGGAACGCCGCGCGAACGATCACCGCGAAGCCGAACTCGCTTGTCCGCGCCATGCGAGCGATGAACTCCTCGGCCAATCGGAATGGCGGGTTCGTGATTGTGAAGTGCACAGGCTCTGGGTCTGGGCCGAAGAGAAAGTCGCGCACAGGGAAGCCGACGCCATAGTCATGGACATCGCTCGCTTCGACGCGATGGAAATACTCCCGGAGCGGGGACGCCATGTGGCCACGGTTCGCAGCGGGTTCGCGCACAGTGAACGCGTTAAGGTCCTCACCGCGCGCTATCAGCCACTCGCACAGCGCGCGCGTGGCCCATGGGGGCGTGGGGAAGTCGTCGAGCGAATCGTGGGGCTCACTGCGCTGCTGCATGACGGCTGAGGATTGGTTTTGGGCCATCACGCCACACCCCCAGCCATCAGATAAGCCAGCCCGACGAGCATGAGCCCGACGAGAGCGCCGGTGAGGACGTCGGCGAGCCTCGAAAGGACGTTCTCGCGCGTGAAGGGGAGGGGCTCGCTCATGAGCAGGCCACCTTGGTTGCAACCGCTGCGACGCGGCGCGCACGATCGCGCAAAGCTTCCTTGTCGCGCGGGCAGATCACCCCGTCCGCGCGGCGCTCGACATGCTCGGCGGAATAGCCGGTGCTTTCGAGCAGGAGCTGATCGAGCAACGCGTCTTCGTCACTTGCCCGATCGATCACGACCTTGCCGGCCGGTTCGAACCACAGCGAGACGAGGTGATCGGGCAGTACGCTGGCCAGCTTGACCGCGTTGTGCAGAGGCATGGCCGTGCCGGTCTTGTAGCTGCGCAGGCTGCTTTCAGAGAGGCCGGTCTCGGCAGACAGCACCGAGATCGACAGCCCGTGGTCGCGTTCGGCCAAGCGCAAGACGCGCTCTTGCCGGTCCACAACATCCCGTTGCTCGCGGTCGAGATTAGACATGATCGTGTTGACCCTTTCGTTCACAAGAGCGGTCATGGTCAGAAGGTTCGACAAAGGCGCCGGGAAGGGCATCGGAGGGAGAGGAGAGAGAACCCTCCCCGGCGCAGTCCACCGCGCGACCCGAAGTGCGCGGCATGGAGAGGGTTGCGCCGCCGTCGGCCAAGGGGGACAGGCTTCGGGCGACGCTGGCCGTTGCGTCTTGCGAGCGACGCGCGGGCTTACTGGTGAGAAGGCGTTCGAGTTCGCGAGCTTCGGCGCGGCGCATGGGGATGCCGCCCACGTTCACCGGATCGGCGAAGGGCTGGGCGAGGGCGACGCGCACGGCGGCGAGAGCGGACGGGCAGCGGTTCATTCACTCACCCTCCTGCTTGCCGAGATGGAAGCCCTGTTCGTCTTCCCATCCGAGCGGCGCGCGGGAGGCGAGCCAGAGCAGCGCAACGAGGCTGACCGGAATGGCGGCGAGATATGCGAGCAGCCAGTTCATGCGGCGCTCGGCGGAACAGCGCCCGACCAGATCGGGTCAGGGCAGTTGCAATGAACGTGGCCGCAGCCCGAGCAGCGGGTGTCATTGGCCGGGGTCCGCAGCGAGAAGCGCAGGAACGGGCGCGTCACGCGGCGCTGACCTTGCAGCGTGTAGCGAGTGAGGGCGTCGGAAAGCGTCATGCTGATACTCCCGCCATGATGGTGCGGAAGCGCGGACGCTTGTTGGGAGCGCGAAGGTTTTGCTTTTCAACCCCAAAGGTCGCGCAGAGTTCTAGGATTTCAGGCGTTATCCTGAACCACTCGCCATGCGACCATTGATCTTCAAAACGCTTCTGCAGGTGGCGCTCATTGCCAGCGTCGGAAGGAATGATGGCCGCCAGAATGAGTGGCACCGGCGATCCAGTTTTCAGAGCGTAGAACCGACGATAGACTTGATGGGCGAACCCGATCTTGGCCATGCCGACCGATGGCGCGGTGACGATATAGACGCTCATGCCGCTGCGTCCTGCGCCGAAACCGACTGTGCCAGCTGGTCGAACGACAGCGACAGCCCTTTGTCCTTCGCGATTGCGACGAGCGGCACCCAATACTTCGCAGGGATGGCCCTACCATCCAGCGCCCAAGCGCGAACCGTGACCGGCTTCACTTCGACGCCGCGTTGCGACAATTCGGATTGGACCGCGTGGGGTCCGCCGAGGCTGGTGAGGATGTCTTTGTGATCCATGATGAAGCCACGCTACACAACATAGCGCATCAGGGCAACATGATTTGTAGCGTTACGCCACATAAAATGTTGCCGATGGATGATTTGGACCTTGATTCGCCGGGCGGACGCTTGAAATGGGCGCGCGAGCAGGCGGGCTTCGATACGGCGACAGATTTTGCAAAGCGTCACGGGCTCAACCCGACAAGCTACCGGGCCTACGAGAACAATCAGAACGGCTTCTCGCGGAAGGCGCACGACTTTGCAGACAAGCTGAGTGTGACGGCGCGCTGGTTGCTTGAGGGCGGCGACCTAGAGCAATCTGTAGAAGAACCTGGCGCGCTGTCTGGCCAAGCCCGCCAAATGGGTCTGGCGCTGATTCCAGAACTCGAACTCGGCTACAGCATGGGCGGCGGTTCGATCTTTGCCGACTATCACCAGAAAGGGTTTGTTCCTTTCCAGCGCGACTGGCTGCGCGGTTTCATGCGCGGCACCTTCGCTGATATGTTCGTTGCGCGAGGCGAGGGCGACAGCATGACGCCCACGCTCTTGGATGGTGACATTGTGCTCATTGATACGGCGCAAAAGGCTATCGACCGGCAAGATCGTATCTGGGCTATATCCTATGGCGACCTTGGAATGATCAAGCGCGTCCGCCGAATGCCGAACGGCGTCTATCGCATTATGTCCGACAATCCCGTGGTCGAACCGATCGAGGTTGCCGATGACGAAATGCATGTCGTTGGCCGGGTCGTCTGGATCGGACGCACGATGTAGCCAGACCACGAAACGTGGTCACGCGCTACAAAAGATGTTGACGCGCTACAAAACATAGCTTAGATAGGCTCCTGTAACGGGAGCCCGCGGCCGATCGCCCTCGAGCTCCTGCCACTTGGCAAAGGAGACTAGAGATGGCGAAGGACAGCCCTGAATTTACCGGCCTGCGCGCAGAACTGCTTTCCCTCGTTGGAGGTATGGAGCGCTTTGTCAGCGGTTTCAGTCAGCGGACATTCTCACCCGAGCGTCGCGCCAGCCAGTCCCTTGAGGAAGCGGTTGAGGATATAACGGAAGCCACCGCCACGATTTACGAGAGTGGCGGTGACAGCGAGGCCGTTGCCAAGTGGGTCGAAGGCTACAAGAAGCGTTGGGCGGCCTACCAGCACGCTGGCGCTCGCACGATGAACTGGATGATTACCGGACCGGCGCGGTTCCCGGTGGAGCGCAACCAAAAGCGCCTCGACACAGAGCACAAGCGGATGGGGGAACTCATCGATTACCGCCACGGTGTTGAGGAGTGGATACGCCGCAATGCGCGGAGGGCAGAACGCGCCGCCTTAATCGCCGCCGATGAAGGTGGGCACAGAGAGCGCGAAATCGGCGGTGTTCGCATTGTCGAAAACACCACCCTCGAACGCATCCAGATAATCTTCCCTGACAAGCCGAGCGATGATGAACGCGCCGCCCTCAAGCGTCGCGGCTTCCGCTGGGCACCGTCCGCAGGAGCGTGGCAGCGCAAACTCACCAACAATGCGCGCCACGTTGCAAGCAGCCTTGTTCGGCAATTCGTCGGAGAAACCGCATGACCGCCCCCGCCACCTTCACCAAGGCAGCCGTAGCTGACTGGCATATGGAGCCTGCCCCCGCTGCAATCCTCGCATCGGTTGATCCCGAGCAATTCGTCGAACGCAAGACCGTTGTGATCCGTCCGAGAGGGCGGGTTGTCGAAACGTTCGAGATTTACGGCACGACCGACCGCGCCTGCGAACAGCGGGAGATGCTGGAGCAGTACCGCAAGGCATGGATCGAGCGCCAAGTCGGCATGACCGAGAAGGCGGCAATCGAGGCCGAGATACAGGGCAACAACAGCCACTTCATGCAGATGGTCGAGCTTACGGGCGCGATCCCGAGCGTGTCGGCTGTGCTTCGTTCTGCGTTTGGGGAGCCTGACAGGTTCGTGACGCCGCGTGTGGCGGGAGGGATGGCGTGACCTTTCTTCCACTTGATCATCGCATTTTTGGCAATGGTTACGGCATGGGGACGCCCTATTTCAACGGGGTATTCTATTGGCTCGACGGCGAACTCTACCACTGGTCTGGTTGGGCTGGTGCGCAGCTTGCCAGCTACCAGTGGACGCACCCCAATGCGGGTGAGCGCCGCACTCTCTCAGGCGTCACATTCGCCCCCTTCCGCAGCGAACGCAGGTGGGGGAGGGTCAGGGTGTCATGGGCGGCGCAGGGTGTGCCCCGAGGCATCGACGCACAGAACACGTATTTGCGGGCGCTTAAGAACCACTTCGGAAGTGGCTCCGCATTCCCCTTCCGCGCTCCCGCCACCCCCACAAGTCAGGAGACAGATCATGCAGAATGAGAAGGCAACGCACAGCGCGGATATCGACCTGCAATTCACGGTCAAGTTCACGGACAATGGCAAGGACACCCTCAAGGATCAGGCTTGGGCGGCAATCGAAGACGCGCTCGGCTTTCATGTCGGCAGCGACATCTTCGCGGGCGGTTTCGTGGGTCGCGTTGAACTCATCCGCAAGGAGGACAGCCATGCAGGATAATGTGACGCAGGCGGCAGAAAACACCGACCGCGAAATCTGGCGGGAGCGCGAAGGCGACTACTACGCTGACAGCATCCATGTGACCCAGCAGGGCAGGATTGGCATCAACTGCGGCGGGCACGTTATCCAGATGCCCGTCCGAGACTGGCACCGCCTCGCCTCCACAACAGCACAGTCAGAAGCAGTGCAAAAGCTGGTGGATCTTCAGCGGGAATGGTTTTGTGATGGGCGGGATTGCACTGCCTACGATCACGGACGCGATGAGGGCCTGCAAATGGCCTTGGACGCGGTTCGCGCCCTCTACCCGGAGGGCCAGCCATGAGCGGGTGGCAGATACTTGGCGCGCTTATAGTCGCGCTACCGTTCGTGGCGATAACAGTCGGCATGATCCGCCTTATGGGTTTCCGCGAGACGGCTGTCATTTGGGGCAGCACGCTAGCCTGCCTTGCAATCATATCGGTTGGGGGACTGCTGTTTAGTGGTGTCCTGCCATGAGCATCCGCCAGCAACACCGCCAGGACGAGCTTGCTGCACGGGATCTGCGCGAAAGCATGTGGAGGCCCGCCGCACTCGCAGGAGTGATCGCACAGCATGACGTGGCAATCGCCGCAATCAACAGCATTCAGGCCAGCATAGCGCGGGCAGATGCCTTGCTCGCACACAATGCTGCGCTGCTTAATCAGATGGAGAATGGATGATGGAACAGAACGACAAAGCGACTGCTGAGGAAATCCAATTCCTTAGGCTTGTTAAGCGCTCACCCGATCAGGGCGATGGTTGGCGTTCCGTTTCCCCAATGCTTGAAAGGCTAGTGGCAAGGTTCACTCGCTTCTTCGAGCAAGAGCGTCGGGATGATCGCCTGTTTGTGCGACTCACCCCCGAGGGGGAAACGTTGGCCACTTACGCGAGTGCAGCATGACCACCCGCGCCCACAGCTACGAGCGCAGCCACCGCACGGCTAGAGACGCGCGGGCCTTTAGCGGAGGTCACGCTTACCCGCGCATTCAACCAATGGAGCAGCCCTCTTTGCTGACCAAGATATTCGGAAGGAACGCACGATGAGCGAGGAATTGAAGCCGCGCGCCTGTCTTTGGCGCTGGGCGCACTCAGACAACCCGCAGCACGGATGGGTGGCAAGCCAAACAATCCCCGAGCCTAGGCCCGCAGGTGACGGCTGCGTCGCCTTGGAGGTCATCCCGTTATTCGAGCGACCCGCAGCACTCAAGGATAGGGATGTAGTGCTGGAAGAGGCTGCGCAGCGGTTCTGGTTATCCTTGCGTGAGCCGGGTTGCGTTCCTGATAGGAAAGGGCCGTGGCCGATTGCGGACACCGCAAAGGTGTTGCGCGAGTTCATTGCCGCCCGCCCTACAGCATACATCGACTACATCACGCTCGACACCTTCGGGCATCCGCAAATCGAGCACGGCCCCGAAGTTCTACAACGGACAGATGGGCGATCAATGTCAGTTGGCCGCAAGCACAACTCGCGGGTTCGTGAGGCCGAGGCCGCCCTCAAGGAGCGGGTGTGATGGTCTGTAGTAATCAACCGACAGATGGTGGGCGTTCCCCGCAAGCGGGTCGGGCTACCGCTGCGGAGCCTGTAGTCTCCGCCCTTCGGGACGGTATCCCTAGCGCAAGGGTAAGGGCAATGCGCACTCTGGGCCTAGAATACCACCCCTACGCAAACAGGCAGAAAAGACGAAAGGGCAAGCACAGGAAGAATATCCTTGCCAAGCTGTATAGGGCGCAGCGTGGTTACTGCGGTATTTGCGGCTGCGCGCTTCAAAAATCAGTCGCCACCATAGACCATGTTTTCCCCCTTCGTTGGGGCTTCCGAAATATCGGCAACATGGTCGTCGCGCACGATCGCTGCAACCAATGGAAGAGGGATGCTGACCCGAACGGTTGCGAAATTATCTGGCTACAAGTCGCCAACGCTGCACTTTCCGCGAATTGCTTTGGACGGTCGTACACAAACGCCGCGCAAGTCGATTGAAACGCGAAGCGCCACGACGCGAAGCAGGCGTGGTCCGCAAGGATGAAAGCGCGGCCATCGCCAGAATACAGTCGGAGTAAATCTCATGTCTAAGAGTATAGCAGAACGTATCGAAGCACTCTGCCGCAAGCACCTCAACGGAGAGTAATGTGACCGCATGGCCCCGAGCAATGAAGCGCGCCAATGCAGCGGCGTATTGCGACCTGAGCGAGTCCGCCTTCGAGCGAGAAGTGCTTGAGGGCCGACTGCCGCAGCCTGTGAAGCTGGGCAACCGCGACCACTGGTGCAAGAACGCGCTCGACGCGGCGCTAGACCATATCACCGGACAAGGGCAGGATAACGAGCCTGACTATCGCCGGAAGCATCGAGAGAAGTATGGCCAGGAAGCCGCCTAAGACGAAGCACGTCAAGCACGTCATCGATAAGAGGACGGGCAAGAACTACCCCTACTTCAATACGGGGCAGAAGAGGGACGGCAAAGTCATCTACACCCCGCTTCCGCAGCGGTCGGCAGCGAACTTCTGGGATGTCTACTATGCCCTTTGCGCGGCGCGAACCAAGCGTGAAAGGCCCGCCTACACGGTCGCATCGCTGGTTGATGAATACCTCGCCAGCCAAACCTTCGCCAGATTGGCGGGATCGACACAGGCCAATTACCGCGTCCATGCCGAGAAGATGAAAGCGGAATGGGGAGAGTTCCCCGCCAATGACCTGCAATCGAGCGACGTTCGCTTAGCAGTCGAGGGCGGCAAGTGGCGCGCTGGCACCGCCAATATGGTGCTTGCCGTGGTCGGGACGGTCTATCGCTGGGGGAGGCGCAATAAGGCGCTGACGATCAATCCTGTGCGCGATGTCGAACGGCAGGAGATGGGCGAGCATGACCCTTGGCCCGACGATGTGCTAGACGCCGCGCTGGCGTGCGAGGATCGCGAAGTGCGCCTTGCGGTGCACCTGCTGTATTACACCGGCCAGCGTATCGGTGATGTGATGAAAATGCGCTGGGGCGACATTCGCGACGGGCATATCTACGTAAAGCAGCAGAAGACCGGAAAGGTGGTGGAGCCGCCGCTGATTTCGGATCTTGTGGTCGAGCTGGACCGGACGCCGCGCGAAGGCCTCACGATCATCCACAGCATCAAGGTCACGCGGCTGCGAAAGAAGATCAAGGCTTTCACCGAAGCGCATGGCGTGAAGGTAGTCCCGCACGGTCTGCGCAAGAACGCGGTGATCGCATTCCTCTACGCGGGCTGCACCGTGCCCGAGGTCGCGGCCATCACAGGGCAGACGCATCAGGTGGTCGAACACTACGCCGCGCAGGTTAGCAGGCGCACACTTAGCAAGGCTGCGGTGGTGAAATTCGAGGCCTGGAACAAACGCAAAACAGGAAAACGCTGAGAAAAAGCGTCGAAAAACGGCAGAAAACCTAGCCCCTTAACTTACAATGTTTTATAGTCGAAAAACGACAAGGAATTGAAAAGGCGAGCGAAAATGGCAGAAACGGAAAACGCCGCAGGGAAAATCACGCCGCCTATGGGGGCGGTTAATGGGAAAACTCGGGAAAACCCGATTGTCCGTATCGAGATGCGCCAAGGCTGGTCCAATTGCGACTGCTGCGGGGCCTAGCCTTGGCAGCACGCTATCGAGAAGAGGGATGTCAGGTCATTCCTCCAAGACAAATGATTACACGGTGGGGTCGGGCTTCGTCCCGACGAGCAGCATGACTTGAGAACCCGGCTGCCGCGATGGTTCTGATCTTACAGTATGTGGGATATCCACAGAGAGTAGCACTTTTTGCAGGGCGGCCCTTTGCGGGCTCGGAAGACCTATTAGCTGCAATCCTGCGGCTCGCTCCCACCCCCCATAGTAATGCACATCCAAACCTGCCTCGCTCAGCGCTGACGCCAAATCCTCTCGGAAGGTAGTCGCCTCGGGATCGGCGGATACGAATTCTACCCAAACTTCAAAATTCTGCCCTCGTAATGACGTGACGATGCCCTGCCGTTGTTCGCTCGTAACTCGCCTCCATGCCATTTGCTGCCAAATTTGCGCGGCTTCCAAGCGTGCAGCTTCAGCTTGTGCATTGGCGGTTGCGATCTTTTTCGCATCTTCGACGCCTTTAATGTCCGCCGAGCGTGACGCCGCAATGCCGCCGATCAGGCCAGCGATGACTGCAACCCCGCCAGAAACAGCTGTAATGACAAGAGACCACCAGGCGACCGCGGATAGAAACGGAACTGAGTTCCACATTGAAACACCCACCCAAAAAAATTCGACTCTGCGGCATAGCAGCTTTCATTCGGGCATGTGGAGTCACCGCATGGCTGAGATTTGTAGGGTGAAGGGGGGTGATTGGGGCTTTCCTACAGTAACCCGCCGGCCGATAAGTCGCCCATGACCGACGATGTTCGAATCCCCCGCATGTCCACTTCCCACGACGCTTCGAAGCAGCGGCTCGCCAGCGACGAAAAGCTACGGCTCGATGCCGCGTTCGAACGCGTGAAGGAATTCCCCGAGTTCAATCCGAAAGAGCGCGTGTGCTGGCTCGAGTTCCGGCAGGCCTATGAGGCGTACCGGGCGCGATGGGGGTGAGGCTGGAATTCGCGCTGATCGCTGCGGTGATCCTGTTCCCCGTGGCGGTGTGGTTATTCGGGTGACCCACAAGTCGGCGGCAGTTCGGTCTTGAGGTAATAGTCCGACAGCCACGCCAACTTGTCGCCCATCTCGCAGGCGACATCGATCATCTCGTTGAGCAGTTGGCCAACCTGTCGATCGGACAGGCACGGCTCGCCATCGCACACCGCTTCGCCCGCAGGCAACGCGGGCAAGGGCACCCGTTCGAACCGGACAGGATCCGGCGTCGACTTTACCTCATCGCTTCCGCAACCGGTCAGCAGCAGCGCGAGAGACGGGCCCAGCTGGAGCGCGGGCAGCTTCGGGGTCAGCATCTTCGGCCTCCTTCATTTCTTCGGTGGTGGTGTCGCGATCGGCCTCTCTGGCTTCACGCCGGGCTTCCTCGCCACGGTTCGCGCGGCGCTCACCTTCGAGCGCGTTATTGGCTCCCTCGAGCTTGCGTTTGCTGTCGGCCTTCTCGACTGCAGCCTTGTCGTCGAAGTAATCCCAGATCAGGAAGCCTCCGACTGCAACGACGATGGCGCCCGCGATCAACCCGATTTTGGCCAGGCGCTTCGCATGGGCGAGCGTAAGCGCAGGGTTCCGCGCGATCAGCCATCCGGCGATTGTCCCGATCACTGCCAGCCTCCCACCCAGAGCCCGGCGACGAACAGCACGAGCGAAGCCGCGATCAGCCAGTAATCCGCCGCGATGCCACGCACGCGCTCGACGAATCCGCGCCAGATAAGCGGGCCGATGTTGTCACCAATCATTGGTCTTCTCCCACGGGTTCAGTCACGGGTTCCGGTGTGCGGATGCCCAGCGCAATCTTCTCGATCTTGGAGAACACCTCGCGCAGCGACAGGAAGGCGGCCGCCAGCGCGCCGCCGTCGATCGCGGACAGCTTGCCATCCCACACCACCGAAACGATCAACCAAGCGACGATGCCCCCGCCGAGCAGGGCAAGCATGACGATCGCGGCGAAGCGCTGCCAATCGTGGTTCATGCTGCTTCCCCCTTGTCCCGCCTAGGCATGATGCTCAGGTCAATTTCCGGTGCCATCGCGCCCGGCATGATGATTGTTACGGCTTGTCTGCCGTGCGGCCTGTCGGACCAATTATCGTCGAGACAGGAAAGGGCGCGGCCCAATTTTCCGGCGAGAACACCACAGAGCCGCTCGACGAGTATTTTCGCATCGTCCGCTTGGTCCACCCATGGAACGGCGATCATATCAATGTCGCGCGCTCGCGTTCCGTGCACTGCGATCGCATAACCGCATCCGCGCGCGGCGAGCCTCATATCGTCGAGCACTTCACCGAGGAACGCGTCAACAAAGGCGCGGGTGGCGATGCGTAGAGCGCCACTGTCAGCGCGGGCATCGAAAGAGGCGGTCACAGCAGCCACCCTTTGATCTTGGCGAGGTGGCGCTTGCGATCGGCCAACCCATTCGTACCGCCGTTGATCTTGCGCGTGATCGTCAGCACGTCGTCGCGGTCAGCCCATGCGTTGAGCTCACGGTCGCGCCAGTATTCCAGTGCGGTGTGCAGACCGATCGAAGGCACGGCCGCAATTTCCGGATGCCGCTCGAGGTCGATGCCGATGCGCCGGCCGAAGGTGCGATAATTCGCCCGCCCGGTAAGTTGAATAGGCCCGCGTCCTTTGTAGCGCCGCCCGTCGCCCGCATAGACGTTGCCCAGATCTTCGCGGCCCTCATACGCGGCGCCGCTCGCGATCTCTTCCATGTACCGGAACGAGCCGCTTTCGTGGCAAAGCTGCGCCATGAAGTGCGCCAGGCGAAGCGCGCTGTCCATGATACCATAGGCGGGGAAGTGGACGTTGGCTGACAGCGCCAGTTCTTCGGCGCGTTCCTGCGATGCGCCCAGCTTACGGAATAGCGCGGTGAAGGTGCCGCGTCCGGCAATGCCGTCAGCCGTGACGCCGAGCGATTGCTGCAGATTCTTGATGTTCACTTCGCACCTCCCATGAGAGCGGTCAGCATCGCGCGAATTCGCTCACCGAAGAATTCAACTGCGAGCAGGCCAGAGAACCCGAGGCCAATGCCCCACACGGTTGCCATGCCGGGGCCGAGCGGATCACCGCCGCCGAGCTCGCCGGTTACGATCAGGAACAGCACGACGAGCAAGAGCAGGGTCAGCGATACCTCCTGCACGCGCGAGAGCTTGCGCAGCGGGGGCGGGGCGACAACGCGGGCGAGCACAAGGCCAGCCACCGACAGGCACAGCGCCATGACCGGCACGTCGATGCCGAACACGGTCACGATCGCCGGGCCCAAGCTAGGCGCGGCGATGGCTATGCCCGTCGAGGTCTTCATGCCCCGGCCTTTGAAACTGTCACGCCGACCGCGATCACGAGGACCGTGCCGATGATCTTGGCCTGCGCTTTGACCGTTTCCCAGCGCGGTCGCTGCAGCATCACGCGCGTCTCGCGCACCAACTGCTGCGGGAGAACCTGCATTCCCCAGGCTGAAAGCACCGCGGCGAGCGTGAAGGGGAAGATCGTCAGGCCGTCACACACGCGGTCGATCGTGAATAGCGTGACCATCGTGCTGTCCCGCGCTTCGCCCCACATGAACAGCACCATTACGTCGGGGAATGCGCCGAGCGAGATGGTGACGAGGAAGCCGGTGATGATCCAGCGATGGATTGCCAGCGGGGAGGCGAACGGCACGTCGGCGCTGATCCGGTTGGCCGCGATCTTCTGCGCTTCGCGCCGCGCGTGCCATTCGAAGACGAATTGTAGCAGCATGGCGACCGACAGCGCGCAGATCAGCGTCAGACTGAAAAGCGCAAAGCCGTAGGACCACGGCGAACCTTCGAAGCTCGGCGGGAAGGTATGGGCGAGAACCTCGTCCATCACCTCGACCTCGCGCGCACAAAGTCAAACGCGCACTCGCTTATCGGCCATGCCAGGCACATAACGGCAAGGCAGGTGAGGGTGCGGATCACAGCGCCGACCACGAGCCGGATTTATAGAGTGAACGCCCAGTCGCGGTTCTCACCATGTCCCCATTCACCGGGGCGGTGATCGATGCGGTGGGGACGACAAACCCCGTGCCATCATGCCTGATCATCGCAGCAGAACTGACGTTGGTATAAGGTGCCGCAGCCCCGGTCAGGGTGCATCCATGCTCCGTTACCTCGACGGAAGCGCTGGCTGCTGCGCCGTCGCAGCGCACCAAATCATTGGGCAGATTTACGAAGTCGGTATCCGCAAGCGCGATCTTGAAATTGCCCCTGCGGAGCCAGAAGGCACGCTTGAGCAGCTCAAGTTTGCTGCTCGAAATCTTGACGCGGCAAGGTGTCGAAGCGGTGGTCGTGGTTTCCGCATATATGAAGGTTTCCCCGTATGTCTGCTGGTGGTCGTTCACGACGATTTCGTCGATCCAACCCGCTGCGCCGCTCATGGTGAGAAATGCAGTGGCGCTAGAGCCGGAAGTTGCGCCCCCGCTATTCTTTCCGCGCCAGCGACAGCCATCAAGCACCAACCGGCCAACCGGACCCTTCACGTCGATGTATCTCTCGACCCCAGCATCGGCATCGCCAATGAGGCGGCGAACCGTCAAATCGTTGACTGATCCATCGGCGGTCACGACGATAGCATTGCTGATTGTGTTGTCGTTCAGCGTTGCGCCATCGACATTCCAATTCTGGCACTGTTGCGCGATGTAGAGCAGCGAGGCACCGTTGAACAACCGCACCCGGTTAATATCGCGGATGGTCACATCGACGATCTTACCGCCAGTCGGGATATTGGTGTTCGCGCCCCCATCGTCAGGATCGGTCGTAGGATGGGTGTGGACGGCCCCGATGGACGACACCATGCCCGACAGGCCACGAATGGCAACGCGCTTCACATTGGCGACAGCGCCGTCTCGCGTGCCGGAAAGGAGGCGGATACCCTGCTGTCCGTTGGTGTTCACTTCCGGCGCGAGAAACGCAATACCCTCAACGGTCACATCCTGAATGTCACCGACGCACGGCCCCGCCTTGCGCCAATCCCAAGCATTGATCGCCACGATGTCGTCGTTCGTCCAACCCTTTACGTCGCGAACCGTAACGAACCGGCTAGGCCCGTTGATATGCACGAAGTCGAACGAGTATTTGAGGCCGTCTACGGTCTTTACATCCTCAACGAGAATGTGATCGCCAACGATCTGGACGGCTGCGGTTCGCGCGGTGCGGAAGCCCACACCCTTGACGGTCGGCCTCAGTACACCCGCAAGCAGGATGTTCCCTGTGCAACCCGCCGGAATCGATCCGAAACCGCCGCCGTCATTGTTCGCACCCGCACCATAGGTCGCGGTCGGTCGCCCGTCCCATATGCCGCCGATGATCGATATGTCTTGGTCACCAAGGGCGTAGGACGCAAAATTCGGCAGATTGGCGTTGCGGATCATTGTGGGGTTGCCGGTTTGCCCGGACGCCTTCTGCATGACGGTAGCAGGGCCAAGCTCCAGCGTTGTATTGCTGTAGATCAGCAGCGTGCCCGTGATGGTCATTGTACCGGGCTGAAAGCAGCGCACCACTCCGCCGCCTGCCGCGTTCGCAGCAGTCAACGCCGCCTGGAACTCGACCGCAGCATTAGCCGGGTTGGCAATGGTCAGTTCGCTGCCGCTTGTCGGGGCTATACGAGTAAAGGTGCCACCGTTGACCAGCGCACTCTCAGTCCCGCCAGAATAGGTGGTCGAAGTGTTGATTTCGCGCGCTGTGACAGCGGAGTTATCCGCGCGCACGAAATTGACGGTCAGGCCCGCATAGGCCGTATTCGATGCGCGGATGTTCGCCGCGCTGCCAACGATGAAGAAGGCGCGCTTGCCGCCCGCAATCTTGCTGTCCGACAGGTAGACATCCGTTGCCTGAGCCGCGCTGTTCAATTGCTTTGTGAATAGCGAGCCACCGAGGGTCTGCCTGTACCCCTCGAAAATCAGCGTCTTTACGTATGCGCCGGCATTGCCGGGGATGACAACCGCACCATCGTCATTAGCGGCGGACGAAAAATCCAGATCGCCAGAAACGCGCAACTCTTCGACTGGACCTTGCACAAGGACGGCGCGGGTCGATGCCGCCGCCGAGGAACCGCGAAATTCTACCGAAAGAGAGCCGGTGACGCTTCCGGCTGTGCCCACGTTGACAATATCGCCGTTCGTGGATTCCGGGTGGGGCTGGATGTTGCGTGCGACCAGCGATCCATGCGCGGCGTTGAGCAGCATCGCTTTGTTGCCGTTGATACCTTTCACGTAAACGCCATCGACCAGTATATCATCCACGATGCCCACAGCGGTGATGTCGGTGCCGCTCGCAAACCCCGATTGGACGCCGGAAGTGCCACCCGCCACGCCAGAGATATTCCTGACGTTGCCGACCTTCACATCACCTCGAACGGAAGACCTGGTTCCGACCGCAATTCTGACACCGCCCCCGGTCGCGCCCGAACTCGTCACCGTATCGATCACGAAATTGGTGATGTTGCCCACAACGGGAACGGCAGAGGCGAGCCCGCAAGCCGCCAGCAGGACGGCCTCGTTGCTGCCCGCATGAACAATGCGCCGAACCTTTTGACGCTCGGAGGGGCCGTGCAAAGTGATGGGGATAGATGCAGTCGAAACCGTCGAAATATCCTCGATCTCGAAATCATTGCCCGAATGCTGCACGCCGCGCTGCATGTTCTTGAGCTTGATGTTGCGAACGAACCCGCCATTCACGCCAATGAGAGCGATCTCACCGATGACACCCGCGCGGCTGAAGGATGCAGCGCCCCCATTGCCGGTAATCGTGCCGCCGCCATAAATGCGGATATTACTGTTCGTGGTTGCACCAGCGCACCCGGCGTTGACGAATATCGGGCTGGACTGGCCCGATGCCTTCACAATCTCGACCGAGGGGGTGATATTGAGATAAGTGTTGTCGGGGAGCGTAATGCCGCTGTTGGTTGTGAATGAACCCGTGCCGACGATACGCAACTCTTTGCCCGCAGATGCCGTGATCGCATCTTGTAGAGCGGTCTTGACCTGCGCAGCAGTCATTGATCCGGTGAGAGCTACAAATGCCCCCGCGCCATCCGTGATGATCGCCGTGGCTGCTTCCGCCGCAGATGTGGCAATCGCAGCCTGCCGCGCGGCCTCGACGGTGTTCTCGCCCACCACAACCACAGGCGGCACACCCGGCAAAACAGCAGGCAAGGTCATCGTGTGGCTCCCGGGTCGATCGTGAACGTTCCCCGGTAGGCGACGAACTTCTTGCCACCGCTCGGGGTGATGTGCATGTCGTAATGGTAGGTCGCGCGCTCATCGGGCGATGCCGCGTAATCGATAGCCTCAAGCGTCGCCTCGTTGATCAGTATCTGGACGAGGCTGGCGCCGGTATAGGTCGTGCCGTTGTGCTCAGTGACGTACTCGTCATCATAGGTGATCACGATGCCTTCGCCGCTCGCGAGCGCGGTGCTCAACGAAAGAACTGGCGTGCCATCGGCGCCCGGCTCAGGCCGAACTTCCATGAGGGCAGTTGCCCCGGTGTAATCGCTGCGGTGATCGGGGATCGTATCATCGAACGGAACCCGCTTGTCGGCCACGATGTTGATTTCGGGTGCGCTTGCCATATCGCACGGTTATCGTGGTGAGGTGCGGAATTTACCGCCGCTTAGGGGATGTTGCCGCCGGGGTCGTCGCCGTCCCAGCCACCGCCGCCAGGAGGCGATGCGCCGCCCGTTCCACCGCCTTCACCCGCCTCGTTTACGGTCGTTACGGTCGCGAGGTAGTGGCGATACGGATGGGCCGCGCTGAAATAAGCGTCCGCTGCAGTCTGCCCGCCGACACCGGGGATAATCTCTACGAGCGTGAAATCCACGCCCAATTCGCCGTCATCGAAATCGGGATCGTCGTAGGATAGCAGGTAGGTAGTTTCCTCGTCGAGGGTGAAATCGCCCCCCGTGATCGAAGCTTGCGAGGAATCTCCATAGACCCGCGTGTGATCGGGGATGGTAACTGTGACGGTCCCGGTGCTCGCGCCGTCGTGAGCCTGCGTGATATTGCCAGCGAGCCCCGCCGTGTAACTGCTCGAAAGCTTGAGCCTCGCCGCTTGCGCATCGACATCATCGAGCGCCTGCACAAGCGGATCCTTCGACCGATCGTAAGGCGTCGAGGCCACTGGCGCGATCGCAGCGGCAAGCGTGGGCGGCGTGTAGATCGCGGCGTTCTCTTCAACCAACGTCATCGGCACCACACCGTCCTGCCGGATTTCCATCTCGGCCACGCGGAACAGCTTTTCAACGAACCCGGTCTGCGCGAAGGACAGCTTGATCACGCTGTTCTTCTGCACCTTCCATGCGGTGGCCTGGAACTCGGCCTTGAATGTCCCGCCATATTTTTGGCGCTCAAGGCGCATGGCAGCAAGGCGCTGCGCTTGGCCGGCCGATTGCACCATCGGCAGGTTGAACGTGCTGATCCGGTCGATACCGTCGGGGCTCGACATCTCCTGCAGCGGGTAGTCGACCTGCTGGTAGAGGCTTTCGTTGCTCGGATCGGTGTAGGAGCCCTGCACGACGTTGAAGGACTGGTCGAGCGGTGGAACCGCCTGCCAATCGAAACCGTCAATAATGTCGCCGTCGTCGAAATCGGCAGCAACGTCCGCAAGATCGTCGTGGAACACCGTCAGGCGCAGCTTGCCGCCCACGTCGTCAAGGTCGGCGTTCATCGTCGCCTTGAGCATATCCATGACAGTCGTCGGGTCGTCACCCTCGCTCCACACGCCGTCGCAGCGATAGCGCGGCTCGGTGCCACCACCGACCTTGCCGATTTCCTCGTCGCAGATGTTGGCTGCCACGGCGAAGCTGTCGAGGTCGATGCGATTTGCCGGAATACCCTTACCGACCGCGAGGAGACCGTTGATGCGATAGCCGAGCAGGTAGAAGAGCAGGGCGAGCGCGGGATTGCGGCAAGCGTCCGCATCCCAGGCCCATGTCGACTGATCGTCCATGTCCTGCGCCGGGTCGCGCGGATCGGGAAGGGCAGCGCCTTTCCCGCGAATCGTGATGCGGGTCGTGATACCGCCAGCGTAGGGGCTCTCGGCTTTTTTGCTGTTGCCGGTGAGCTTGTAGCGAAGGTGGACGTAGGCGAGGCCGGTATAGCGCCGCGTCGAACCCATGCGGCTCGAGATGTTGATCGCGTTGCCCGCGCTGCCCTCAGTTCGGGTAGCGACCGTCAAATAGCCGACCGCTTCGCCTTCTACGCCGCCGGACGATGACCAGACGCGTTTGTCGTCGAACCATATCTCGTCGATGCTCTCGACCTTATGGCTCGCGCAGACGATGAACCGGTGAAAGTAGGTCTGGTCGTCGGTGAATTCCTCGTCGCGAATGTCGGTTGCGAGCGCTGTGATGCCGACCGCAGTCTTGCGCGGCGTTCGCGGGTCTAGGTTCGCGCGCAGGCGATCGAGCGCTTCGGGGCTGTTCTTGGGCGACTTGGGCTTGTTGAGCAGCGACGCGCCGACCGAGAGACCGACCGCGATTGCCGTTGCCGCCAGCGACGAGACGCCGAGGCCGAGCGCAAGCAGGGACGTGCCGCCGGTCGGGATTGCTGCCGCAATTGCTGCGATCGTCGCAACGGCCTTGACCACCTTGCCCATATCAGACCGTCCAAGCTTTCGAGAAAAGAGCGCGCGGAATGGTCACCAGTCCCTCGCGCAGGGGAATGCCCGCAGCCTCGGTCAAGCGCTCCTCGCCGACGAACAGGGCCGCGCCGCCGACGCAGACGCCGATGCTTTGATCGAACATCACGAGATCACCGCGCCGCGCCTTGCCGACCGGCCGCCGTTCGAACACGTCATCGACCGTTTTGAGCAGCGTTCCTTTGCCGAGCTCGCGCAAAGCCCCGGCCGCCCCGCGCGCATCGCTGTAGCGCCCGCGGTACTCCTTCGCCGGGTCCACGCCGGTTTGCGCTTCGACCGCCGAGCAGGCCATGAGAATGCAATCCCACTCGCCCCACGCGAACTCGCGCGACCGGTTGGTCACGATCCATTCGGAGAGCCGAGCCTCCCAATCTGGCAGACGCCCGGCCATCAGTGCTTGTTGAACCTCGGATAAGGGAACTGGCCGAAGCCGTTGTCGGACCCGCCCCCGCGACCACCGCCGCCACCGCTCGCGCCGTAGCCGGTACGCGCCCCGGTGTAGTTGCCGTTCGCGATTGCGATGGCCGCCCGCGCGCTCTCGTCGCCGGGGTCATAGCGCTCCTGGTCGAGATAGGTGCGGTTCGACGGTTCGGAGAATACCCCGAGATAGCTCTCGATCGTGACGGTGAGGATTTGCCCTTCGCCCGAACCCGAGTGCGAGAGCCCGACCATCTTGCCGGTGTAGTAGGAATGGAAGCCGCCCTGCTGCACGTTCGCGGCGTTGCGGATTATGTTCCACAGACGGGCGTCGCGACTGCGCCAGTTGGCCGGATCGTTGAGCAGCGCGATCTCGTCGTCGTCGAGGCCGGGAATGCCCGATAGCTGCGCGGTGACCGTCTCGGAACCGCCCGGCCCGATCTTGACCGGCGAGACCGAGACGAGCTCGCCCGAGATGCCGACGAAAGTCTGCCCGTCGATGTCGGGGTCACCGTACCCGCTCGGCGTTACGTCGTGCCCACTCGTGTTCGCCCGGACCGGATCGCCCACGAAATCGAGGAAGGCGAACCAGACGGGCTTGATGATCGGCTCGTCGAGCGCGGCCGAATAGGCTGCGTCGGGAAGGCTCACAACGCTTCCTCGACATCGAATGTCGTGCCCGATACGCCGTCCGCGCTGTTGAGCCCCTGCTCGGGATCGACCGCGCTCATGGGAATGTAAGGATCGGTCGTCTCGATCGTGACGCCCTCAGTCGGCGTCTCGTTCAATGCGGGCTTGAACTGCGCCGTCGCCTCGCCCGATGCATCGAAGCGCAGGTCTGCGGTCAGGCAAACTCCGCGGGCATGGCCGGAGGGCAGTGGCACCGTCATGAACTGGCCGGCGCGCAGGATCCGCGCGTTCGGTTGCCCGCCGACGAGGGGAAGGGTGTAGCCATCGGATGCACCGGCACCGACGGTGGGCTTCGGCCCGATATGGCTGTTGCGCGGCAGTCGCCAGCGGAACCAATTAACCGGGCCTTCCAGCGCGAACAGGAACGCGCGCCACTGCCGCTCCTGCTCTTCGGTCGTGATCAGGTCGATCGTCGCCTGTCCGGTCCAGACTTCGGTGCCAGCCAAGCCGATGACCTTGCGCCGACCGGTCCATGTCGAACGGTTGACCTGCGCAGGAGCGCGAAGGCGCAGGCTGTCGAGCAGGAAGTCGTCAGCATTCGGGACGGTGATCTCGGTCATAGCTTCGGCCTGCTAAAGCGGCGCGCAGTTTCATTTGCCGCCGCATCGATCAGGCGCGGAGCCGTTGCGCGGGTCACTTCGACCGCGACGTTGGTGCTGCGCTGGTCAATTCTTGCGTCGAGGTCGCCGGAAAGCTCGAGGCGCACGGTTGCGATGCCGCCTGCCGCTGCCGAGCGCATCCCGCCGTTGGCGAGCGCGTTCATCTGGCCGAGCGGGATGATTTCGCCCGATCCCGCCGGCCGGAAGCCTTCGACCCGCCCGGGGCTTGCGCCTTCGTTGACGCGGTACATCGTGCCCGGCGAGGCATAGCCGCCCGATGCCCGAGCCCCGCCGAAGATTGAGCCAATGACGCTGCCGATGCCCTGTAGAAACCCGCCGCCCCCGCCGCTGGCATTCGCAAGGCTGTTCGCCAGCGGCTTGAAGATCAGGTCCTGCAGGAGAAGGTCGAGCAGCCCGGTAATCAGCGGGTCGTCGGTGCCGATCGCGTCCGCAATCGCGTCGCGGATGCCGCCGCGCACATGCTCGATCTCGTCGACGATCAGCTGCTCGGCATCGTCGCCTAGGTCGCTTTCGTTGAGCCCGCGGGCATAGCGCTGCAGCGGGCTCTCGTAGTCGCGGGCGATGCCTTCTGCTTCGTTCGCGCGAATGGTGTCGAGGTCGGCAAGTCGCTGGCGAAGAAGCGCGACTTCCTTTTCGCGGCCTTTGGCAAGTTCCAGCGTCGCGATCTGGTTGCGCAGTTCGGCCTTTGCCGCCTCGATCTGAATTGCGAGGATCTGCTGCTCGAGCCGGGCGCGTTCTTCGCGGTCCGACGTTATGCTCAGTTGCGAGCGAAGGACGTCTTCTTTCGCCCGTGCGGTGTCGGCTTCGAGTTGGCCCGTGCGCCGAAGCTCTTCAAACTGCGCCTCGCGCTCGCGAATCTCAGCATAGAGCCCAGCGTTGCCGCGCACGATGATCTGGCCCTGCTCGTCGATCTGTGCGGCCACGCCGAACAAGCTCTCGAGCAGTTTGAGTTGCGCGTCCTTCTGCGCACGGCTGAGGTCGGCATTGCTCTCAATGTCCGCGCGGCGCTGGGCGAGTTCCACCGCGTCGAGTTCGGCCTGCAGGTTCGCGCGCTCATCGATGTCCTCGGTGAGGTTGAGCCGCGCCTGAATTTCTTCGGCGCGAAGGCGGGCAATCTCGGCTTCCTGCCGGGCGGCGATCTCGTCGGCGTCGGGACCGGAGCGGGTGCGGGTCTTAGTTTTCTTCGGCGAGGTGGCCGCGCTCGTATCAACCGGAGCAAGGCCGTTGATCGACTTGGTGAGTTCGGAGACGACGCCCTGCGCATCTTTCACCGCCTTGTTGGCGGCGCGCAGGTTGTTCTGCGCCTCCTGCGATGCCTTCTGCGCGGGGCCTTCGATCGCGATCCCGGTGCCGCCGAACTGGTCGCGGGTCAGCGGGCCGCCAACGGCGCGCGCCTTGCGCACCTCTTCCTGCGCATCGATAGCGCGAAGGCGGGCGGTCTGGCGTGCGGCTTCGGCCTTGGCCTTGGCATTGAACAGCGCCTGCCGCGCCTCTTCGCGCAGTGCCTTGGCGTTGGCCAGCGCTTCTACACGGGCGCGCCCGGTGGCGGTAGCAAGGTCGGAGGTCGCCTTCTCGGCGCGCGCCTGCACCTCTTCCAGTTGCTCTTGCTGCTTTGCGTATTCGCCCGTCGCCTTGGCTGCGTCGAGCGAGGACTGACGCACCTGATCGAGCACGTAAACCAGCCCGGCGAGGAAGGCGACAATGCCCACGCCCTGCAAACCGCGCAGCGCGAAGGTGAGAGCTTCGGTCGCCGTGGCCGCGCCGCCCATAGCCGCGGTAAGCGCGAACACGGCATTGCTACCCGCAATTGCGCTGGCGACCATGCGGACGCCCATCGACGCGGCGATTACGGCAAGCGCCGGTATGATCACGTCGAGGTTGTCGGCAAGCGCTTTGATTGCCTCGGCCATCGCGCCGGTTGCGCCGGATGCCTGCCCCGCTTCGCCCAGGTATCTACCCAGCTGGTCGTTGAGCGACTGGAAGGCACCCGAGAGCGTGATTGTAGCGTCGGCCGCCTTGCCTTCAATCAGTTCGGCGTTGTCGAGGATCGCTCGGTAGAACTCCTGCGACGACACTTGCCCGTCATAGATGGCTGCGCGGAGCTTGTTGATTGACCCGCCATACTTGTCGGTCGCAGCCACAGCTTCGAGCAGCGGACGCAGGCCGCCCTCATTGATCTGCTGATATTCTTCGGCTTGCACCTTGCCGGCGGCCAATGCCTGCACGAGCCCCAGCGTTGCGCCTGCGGCCTCCGCCGAAGACTTGCCGGTTACGAGCAGGGACTGAGAGACCGCTTCCGTGAGGGTCAGAAGTTCCGACTGCGACGCGCCGAGATCGCGCCCGGCTTGCGCGACATTGCCGTACAGGTCCGCCAGCGCGTTGACCGAGACGCCATAGCGCGAGCCGAGCTCGTAAAGGCGTTCTTGCACCTCGGCCAGTTGCTCGCCTTCGAGACCCGCCACCTTGAGGGCGTTCTGCAGGCGGGTGAAGTCGTCGACGAGCGAGCCAATTTCGCGGGCGCCAAAGCCCGCCGCCAAAGTGCCGGCCAATCCCTTGAGAGTGCTGCCTATCGCGCCCGACGAGCGCTTCATTTCCGCCTCGAGGCGTTTGACCGACTTTTCCTGTCGTCCAAGAAGCTGCTCGACGCTGGTCGTGGTGCTGCGAAGCTCGGCCTTGTAGCGACCAAGCTCGGCACGAATTTCCAAGATTACAGGATCGACCTCGGCAGCCACGGTAACTCCAACTTGAGCGACCGGAGCCTATGAGGCACAAGGGGCGGGAATTACCGCCGCAAGGGGAGGGCGATGAAGGCTGCTTTGATCATAACCGCGCTACTGGCGCTCAGCGCGTGCGATGCGTTCGACCAGTTCGCGGACGCGAAGGAAATCGCAGCGCGCGATTTGAAGGATCCGGATAGCGTCCAGTTTCGCGGCCTGGAGCATTGCCCGGAGAGCGATGCGATCGTGCATGGCGAGCGCAACGGCAAAAATTCCTACGGCGCCTATGCCGGATACGAGGAATTCTGGGTCAAAGGTCAGCAGGTCTACACGACGGAATCGGCTGACGTCGACGAATTCACCGCGCTCATGGCCGAGTGCGTCGGCATGACGGTCGAGGAGTTCAGCGGCAGCATGGAAGCGGCCATGCACTAGCTCTCTCGGTGCGCCTTCACAAAGCGCATGAGCCCAGCGGAGGCTGGCTTGCTCTTCTTCTCGGGATTGGTCGCCTCGGAATGCGCTTCGAGCGCTTCGAGATATTCGGCCATGTCGACCGTTCGCCAGTCGATGCCTAGCTGTCCGCAGTTTGCGATGACGGCTCCGCGTCGGAAGGGTTCGGCTTGGTCGTCATCGCGGCGCTTTTTTTTTCAGCCTTGAGATCCACCCCCCGCACCGCCGCGTCCGCGATCTGGAATGCCAGTGCCGCGGCTTCGGCAAGCGGGCGGGCTGGATAACAGTAGTCGTCGACGAGGTGCTTGGCCTTGGTCGGGCCTACGTCATCCTCTTCGCCGTCGACCATGCCATGATCCCCGCCGATCAACGCAAGGCGGATGAAGTCACGTAGCGCCGTGACGGGCGGGCCGCTCGGTCCGATGTAATGGAACGCGCCTTCTTTATCGATGCCGATCGCATCGGTGAGCTTGCCCCAGAAGTCGAAGATCGAGCCGTGATCGCGCTCGAAAGCCGTCACCTGCGGCATGGGGAGCCAGAAGCGGTACGTCCCGTCCGCGAACTCGGTGACGACTTCGGTGCTCATGGGTTAGCCGCCCAGTCCTTCGCGCATCAGGCTTCAGCTGCCCACGTCCAAATGCCATCGCTGGCAAGGGCGACTTCGCCCGAACTGTCGCCGTTGGCATCGAGGCTCATGTTGGCGCTGGTCATGTTGAAAGCGCCCGAGAAGGTGCCCATCAGTTCGCCGGTGTCGGTACCATCGTACTGGTAGAGCTCGATCTGATAGTTGCCTACGATGCCGAGAGCAGCTTCGAAGTCGGCGATGCTGGCTTTGTCCACGCCGCCGGTGCCGGTGATGTCCATCTGCTTGCCGGTCGTGCGCGAACGACGAACAGCAGGAATGCCCGGCTTCGCGCAGTCGCGGCGGAAGCGGTCGTTCGTATTGGCAGTTCGGTTGATCGAGACGTTTTCGATGCCGCAGATCGCGGTGAAGGTCTCGGTTGCTTCGCCGTCACCGATCTTGATGAGGGCAAAGTCGGATTCGTTCGGAACACTCACTCGGCTTCTCCGCGTTGAATTACACGCAGAGACGCTAGGGCCGCTCGCTAGTCCGATTTACCGCCGCTTAGTTTCGCTCAGCAGGTTCATGAGCGGAAGGGCCGCCACTCGGTCTGCAATGTCGTGGTATTCGGCAAGCTCGAGCTTTTCCATCACGCGCGCCAAGCCTTCATCGTCGAGCGCGCCCGATCGGTGAAGCTCCGACAGCAGGATCAGGAATACGTCGAGCGCAGGGTTGGGCGGGTGAACGTCCACGCGCGGACCATAGCTATTCCGCGAGCACTCGGCAATTGAGTTGCGAAATCCAGTGCCAGTGGTTGGGCTCGTCGTCCGGTAGCAGCTGCATATCGCTGAACTCGATCTTGCACACTGCGCCGCCGGTCAGCACCAGGCGGTTGTCTGCGAACACCGTCTCGATCGCGGATCCGATGCGGGCGATATGGTCCTCGCCGGTCTCGACTATCACGCCGCCGCTTTTCCGCGGCCCGGCGAATGCGTGAACGTCGAACGAAACCCGGGCCCCGCGAACGCAGGAGGCGCGCAGACGCAGCGTGCGCGGGCTAGCGATAAGGATGAACGGCCAAGTCGGCGTACCGTCTGGCGCGATAGAGGTGGCCGGAACAAGGGCCGTCAGCCCCGCGTCAGCCTTTGCGCGGACGAGCAGAGCGCGCTTTACGAGGCGCTGCAGGCTGGTCGGTGTCGCCATCGGCTTCTTCCTTCTTGGTCAGTGCGCCCTCGGCTTCGGCCTGGTCGGCGACGTATTGGAACACCTCGTGCGTGCCGGCCGGATAGTTGATGGTCTTCTCCGGAGTGCGGTAGGTCCACGGGGCGGCGAGTTCGATGGTGGTCATGGGCTTGCTCCTATCCTGACCGCTTCACGAGGGTATTGAACTGCTCGGCAAACCGGTCGCGTATCTCGTCCGCTTTCTTGTCACGCGCCGGGCGAATATGCGGACGGGGCGCCATTTTCGACGTGCCAAACTCGAGCGGCTTGCCATGCGCGGACTTGCTACGGAACTCGGCCGAGACGCGCCCGGTCTTCGCAGTTTCGAAACCGGCCTGCAGATCGCCGGTATCGCGGTTCGGAGCTTCGCCGGGTTTCGAAGCGACGTGCCCCGCGCCCGATACCGAGCCAGCGGACACCATGCGAAATGCCTCGGCGCGGATTGTGTCGGCGCCTTCGTAGACCACCGCACCGGCCATGCGCTCGACCTCGGGGCCTTGCAGCCGCTTCAATCGGCGCAGGTGCTTATCGAGACCCTTGAGCGCCATCTACTTGCGCCTCGCGCGGCATTCGTACCCGACGCCCGCAGGATCGCGCGTCACGGTCAGCAAGCGCCACTGGCCAGCGTTATCGCCGGATGCGACGCGGATCTCGGCCTTGTCGTCGAGCGTGGCCGAAAACCCGAGCACGAGAATGCGCGCATCCTGCTCGGTGAAGCCCTCGGCCTGCCGCATTGCGATCGTGGGCGCGTCGAACTGCGCCTTGCACGCAACCTCGACCGGCGTCCCCGGCGAAATGATCGAGCCACCCGCGTCCTTGACCGGCGTCCCCGGCCACCATGCTACGGCGTCGACGAACGGCGCACCGAACCGGTCGGCAAAGCCCACGGCGATCGAGGCGAAGGCAGCGTCAAACACGGGTCGGCGGCGTCCAGGCGAGACGGGCCCCGCCGAAGATGCGCTTGGAGAGGTCGATGTAGTCGCGGCCATACGAGGTCGCAGCGAAGCCGGTCTTGCTCGCGAGGCCGTCCGAAACGGTGGCCGAGAAGGTGCCGCTCTTGAACGACGTGACACCGGCCGGGATCGCGCCGGAGCCAAGCCCCTGCGTCGTCAGCCGGTGCGCGGTGAAAAGCATGATCCCGTCGTCGCGGTTCGCATCGGGCCAGTTCGCGGTTTCGGTCTCGCCCTTGTCGAGCCATGCTTGCACCGTCGCATCGGCCACGGCATCGAACGCCGGATAGAGTGCGCGGAATTCGCTGATCGTCGGTGCGGTGTAGGCCATGGCTTCGGTTTGCTCCTATGCGCGGCGCGGAATTACCGCCGCAACGAGAAGGGCCGCCCCGCGCTATGCGAAGCGGCCCGCCCCCTGAGACCCGACAGGGCTCATTCCTTGCCGTCGTCGGCCTTCGGCTTCGGCGCTTCCTTGGCGTCCTTCGAACCAGCCTTGGCGAACCACTCTTCCGGCGCGTCGTCCAGTTCGGCTTCGGCGCCCGGCTGCACTTCGACCAGCTTCCCCTTGAGGTAGCCGCCGCGCGGGCCGTTCGAGATATTGGTGAACTTCGGCATGTGTCGTGCTCCTTAGAAGCTGTCGCGGTAAACGATCGCCTTGGGCAGACGAACGTCCAGACCACCGACGTTCATGATGCCGGCGACCTCGTAGACGAGGCTCGACTTCTGGAACGCGGGCAGGAACTGGTGCGGACCCGGCAGCAGGAAGCGCAGCACCTGGGCGTTGCGCTCGTATGCCACCATGCGGGTCGTCGAACCGGTGCCGGCCGTCTCGAGCGCGCGGCTCTTGAGGATGGTCAGGTTCGCACCAGCGACGTTGTTCGCTTTGAGGTAGGACAGGATGGTCATGTCCGAACCGTCGGCGCGCGGCGTGGTCGCGATGTAGTTGTAGGCCGAGGTCGGCAGGACCAGCGTGTCGGCAATCGCCGTCTCGCCCGTGCCGGTTTCGACCGCAGTCAGCGCGGCGTTGATGTCGCGCAGGATCTGCGCCGGCGTCTTGGCCGACCAGAGGCGCGACGAGCTCGTGCCGTCAGCAGCAACCTGCGCAGCGGTGACCGCGCTGTTGTTGGTGAAGCCGGTCCAGCCCTTCTCGTTGTTGCCCGCCGGGGTGTTGCCCGTCATGGCGATCGAGTAGATGAACCGGTCGGCGGCCTGCACCGCGGCCTGCGCCTTGTCGCTCGAAAGCGAACGGCCCAGCTTGGCGGCGCGCTGCATTTCCTGCGTGTTCCACTCGTAGCCGATGGCGGCGAGGTGGAAGTTGCGGGTTGCCTGCGTCATCTTGTTCGATGCGTAGGGCACATCGAAAGCGCCCGCCGACATGAACTCGGCCTGGCCGACATTGTCCATCGAGTAGACGAGCGTGCCGACATCCCACATATCGCCCTCGGAAACGACCGGGACGAACGGGGTGATGTCGAAGCTCGGGTACTTGGTCATGTAGACCTCGGCCTCGATGCGGTGCAGCTGCGGCGTCAGGAAGGCGAGGCCGACCTGCGCGTCGCTGAAAAAGGCATCGGCCTTGTCTGCGAAGGTTGCGGCGAGGCGAGCGTTGTCGTTCGCCCAAGCCGAGATGACCGCGCGCTTCACATCGGCATCGGCCGACATGAAGAGAGTGGCATCCTTGATACCGCTCTGGCTGTCGTAGAGATTGGTGATAGCGTTCATGGTATCAGACCCCCTTAGCGACGGACGATACGGCAGAGGCCGTCCGTCACGGTTTCGTCAGCAACCCAACCGGTCGCAATGTGAGTGGCGTCGGCGGCGGTGTCGCCAATGCCGTCTGCTGCGCCAGCGCCGGTGCCGACGGTGAGCGCTGCGCCGTCCGCGACCGCGCCGGTCACTTCGACGAAGATCGCGCCCTGCGTCATGACGGGTACGTTGTCGTACTGCGCATAGGTGTCGGCGTCCTGACCGGCGACCGGCGCCTGCGCGCTGGTTGCGATGGTGAAGCCGAGGAAAGTGGCCAGCGTGCCGACCGTGGCCGTGCAACCGTGGTCACCCGAGCCGCGATAGACCGGGACACCAAAGCCGATGCCTGCCGAGTCTTCGACGGTGCGCGTGATGCGGTTGCTGGTTTCGCCGTTGGCGACCATGCCAGCAAAGCCCTTTGCCGGGGCTTCGCTATAGGTGCTCTGGAGAGTGGGCATTTTTCAGGCTCCCTTAGCTGTAGCGCGCGGTGCGCAGGGCGGTGACGGTTGCGGCGGCGTCGGTGGTGACGTTCGCGCGCGGGGTGAAGGATTCGACCGTTTCGGCCGTCTTGGCATCCGCAGTCAGCGCATCGAAGCGAGCCTCGATGTAGTCGTCCGACTTGTCGGTGCAGTCGATGCCCTTGGCGTCGAGAGCCATCCGGCGAACTTCGCCCACGGTCTTGCCGGCAGTGTCGGGCAGCTTGTCGCCGCACACTGCCTTGGCCTTGGCCACGGTGTCGGCCTTGGCGTCGGCGAGCGCGTCGATCTGGGCCTGGTCGACGACCTTGCCTTCGAGTTCCTCGACCTTCGCGTCGAGCTTGGCGATCGCCTTGTCGTGTTCGGTCTGGGCGTCGGCGAGGGCCTTGTCGGCGGTCGCGACTTTTGCCTGCAGCTTGTCGAAGGCCGCGCTGACTGCGTCAGCATCCGACAAATCGACCTGCAGACCATCAAGCGTGATCTTCTTCATGGGTTCATCCTTGGTTGCGGTGAGTTCCGCCACTCGGGCGGGGTTGGCATCGCAGACCGCGAAGCGATCCGAGATTCGGCATTCGGAACCAGCGCGACCCTTGTTGACGAGCGCGATATGGTTTCCGGTGATCGAGGTCTGCACGGCGTCGTAGGCCGTGCCGTCGGGCGCGATGCCCGGCTCATGCTTGAGGTCGGTGGCGTACCCATTCGAGAGTTCGCGCTTGCCCGCTTCAACAGCGTCGATTGTCGCGCCATCGGTCAGCATCAGGTCGAAGGCCACGTATTCGCCATCGCGAACCGCACCCATGATCGTGCCGCGGGCATGGTCGCGCCAATTGTCGCGCGTTACCGGGGCGGCCGGGTGATTGTCGGTGATGGGCTTGCCGACGAAGCTGGCGAGGCTGGCGCGATCGAAGACCTGATCGCCGGGGCGATAGACCTTGACCACGGCTTTGTCGCGCAGGCCGTGCTCGTTGTTCGGGTCGACCTCGTGGCCAGCGTAATCGTAGATCCCGGTGCGAGCAGCTCGGGCGCGCACTTTGAGGAACCCATCACGGGTCCGCTGAGGAGCGTCTAGCGTAAGGTGGTCCGCACAGAACATGCCCTACGCATAGGCAGGGCAGGGGAGGCGTTTACCGCCGCTTAGGGTGGCGTGATCGTGGCGCCCATTCGCCAACCCGGCCAAGGTCCATAAACCACGCCAGAAGCGGGAGCGTGCTCGCCGGGCGCGAGGATTTGGAAGTCGTGGACGATCCGATACCCATCGGCATCATATTTACGCCTGGCATCGGAGCGAAAAAGGCGAAACCCTTCACCCTTCGCGGCAGCCTTCGCGCACCACGCTTCCGTCTCGGCTGCAATTTTTTCTGCGGCAAAGCGGGTCGATGAAATAGGCTCGTCGCAAATTCGGCGCGCCGCCTCGACTGCCCCGCGATCAATCTCGTAGCCGGGAAAGGCAACCTCTGCGATTGCCTCCCATGCGTCGACGGGGTGGGCGGGCAGTGCTTGCCAATCGAACCCTTGCTTTTCGCCCATCACTCTTCCCCCAGCGCTTTGTCGATCATATCCATGAAGACATCACGCAATGAGCCGCCGTTCGCATCATAGCTCGCGTATGCCTCTTCGATCATCCCCTCACTCGGCTCGCGGATCGCGCGGAGGACGGCGCGGGCAGCGCGTTCGCATTCGTCGGCGTCAAGTAGCAAGCCGCAATCATGGACCGCCCGCGCTGCGCGTTCGATGATGGGGTTAGGCATGGCGAGCCTCGTCCGGATAAATAAGCGACGCGGCGAGCTTAATCCTGTCACCCCCCTCTTGACCAAGGCACTCGCGATACACGTCAACCAGAGCAGCCAGATAGCCAACCTGAAAGTCTGTATCTGGCGGATCGCCAAGATAGCATAGGATGCTCTCGCGAATGTAACGACCCGCTTCGCCGTCGCTGATGTGGGTGACAGAGTTAGGCACGCGATCCCTCCTGCGCCGGGATGGAGTATCTTTTTACAACCCGTCCACTGCTTGAACCTGGAGCTACTATCGTATCTGAAACCCATATCGTTTGATTGGATAGGCGGCGAATGTGCCCACTGCGATAATGCTCACGCACCTTGAACGAGCCGGAGAATTCATGCCGCCCGCTAGGTCGGCCGATCATCACATCCCCCACTTGGAGGGTGTAAAACTTATCAATAGGCATTTTGCCTGATCGAATGCGCCTAGAGTTCAAGCTTTTCGGCGCTTCATGTTCAACTTGGCGAACATTCCGACAAGCCAAAACCTGTAAAAACTCGAACGCTATCCGCACTTCCTCTGCCGTATCAGATGCGAATGCCTGATCCGCAGCCGCCGGACCTGAATGAAGTAGAATTTGATCCCACAAGTTTTTGAGCACGGTGACGCGCATGAATGGGAAGATTGATTGATGGTCCAACATCCATGATTCGCCGGGGAAGGTCGAACTGTTGCGCGGAGCTGTTGGGGTGTCGTATCTAACGAACGCAGCACAAGGCTGCGGGACCCACGCTTTCGCAGCATCATTAAAAGCAAAAATATAGACAAAAAAGCCGTTGGGTTCGCTCGCCTCATTCTGAACCGAATAGTGTTCCCCCACCCTCTCAACGTGTGCCTCATGACAAAGTATGTGGCGACGCGAGCTACTTCCCCGGCCAGCCATCGTCGCCGTCTCCGGGTAGGGAACCTCTAAGGATACCAACGGGAACGGCATTCTTTGAGGATACACCCCCTCTTTCAGCCCCTTGCCTTCGGAAAAGAACAAGCCTTTCTCGGGCAGAACAAATTTCCGAGAGCGCTGGATCATCCCGCGCCATGCGCCAAGACTGATCGCGTCCTCGTCCGCCCCATTGCGACGAAAATTCTTTTTCATTGCCGGGATGGCATCCACAACCTTCGCCGAATAATTCGGGCCGTTGTTGGACTTTTTGGAAAATGTGTTATCGGGCCGATCAGCCATTTCGAACGCTCCATGTTCGTGTGGTCAGGGTCTTCGGTGTTACCGCACCGGAGGCCCGCTTTGTAGCATAGACCGGTCCGCTCGCCTAAAGCTTTCTGCTTCTCGCGTACTCCAATGAAGGCGCGGCGGCCGTAATGGTGTCGATTGCTATTTGGCGAACACCGCTGGCCGTCAATTCGGCCCGGCCTTCTTTGCCGCGCTCCAAGACTTCAAGCCTCTTTCGAAAATCGGCCATTTCTGCGCGAACAGCCACTATCACAGGGTCGGTTTCTTTCGTCATCGTCATCACTCCAAAATAAGCACAGCAGCCTCGGTGCATCCGCAAAACGGAAGCTGGCTCGCGCGATCGTCCGGTGCCTTGCGGATCGTCTTGCCCTGATATTCCTTACCGACCCGCTCGGGGTTCTCGGTATAGAGCTTGCCATCGCGTGAAAGATGATCCTCACGAGGATGAAGCTTGCCCGAATGGACCCAGCGGAATTCCGAAATGCCGGATTGCCTGCGCCTCTCCGAATTGAGCGCGCCGGCCAGCTTCGACAATTGATCGGAGGCAATCCTGAGCGCCCGCCGTCGTTCGATCCCCACTGCCTCGCGTAGCTGGCGGGCAACATCACGCGACGGAGTGCGGTTCTGCAGTCCGCGGAACACGGCATCGCCCACCCGGCGGCGCGTTTCGTCCGACACTGATTTGATCAGGCCGGTGTTGCGAGCGATTGCCGCTTCAAGCGTCATCCGCATGTCGGGCGCGCCAATCATCGTCGAAAGGTCCACGCTCGTAGCTGAGAGGACGTTCGCCACCCAGCGGCGCCTATGCCAGCGCTCAACCGCAGCGGCCCACCGCTCCAACGCTATCGAGACGCGCAGCACGATCGACTGCGCTTCCGCTTCCGCCTGGCCAATCCGCGCTTCGACATCGGCGGGGCTGTCGGTCGTCATCTGGGCAAGGGTGCGATCGTACTCGGCAAGGATCGCGGGCAGGGCAGCTTCCCACGCCTGCACGACCGGACGATAGGCGGACTGCCAGAGGTTCGTCGCCTGCGTCGCCTGCGCCTTGATCGCGCGCATGGGGATGATGGTGCGGCGCGGGTTCTTCGCGCGGCGGGTCATGGCGGCGAGGTCGAGATTGGCCACCTCAGGCCTCCTCGATCTTACTCTTCCAATCCAAGTCCAACGGCTCGAAAATCTCAGGCCCGAACCGAAGCTCCCCAGAGTAAGGCACCAGTGTTTCGAGTTCGACGTCGCCCGCCTGATACGACAGCGTGACGTGCGGCAGGTATTCCGGCCAATCGTGCGAGCCGCCTGCTTCGACCATCTCGCGATGGCGGCTTTCCAGCGCCCAGCTGGCGAACTGCAATACGACTGCGCCTTCGTTGAAGCGCTCGAGGGCGCGGGGGCCGCCTGCCTTGATGGTCAACCCGCCGTTCTCTTCGCTCGTCCAGGTCTCTCCCATCTTCATCGGATCGACGGGCGAGCGGCTGTAGAGGATCGTGACGTGCATGTCCTCGGCGGCGAGGGTGGTTTCGAAGCCGTTCTTCTTCGCCCATGCTACCAAGTCGGCAGCGTTGAGCAGTTCGCGCTTCACGTAGAGTGGGCGCGGCGCAGCATCATTGGCGGCAACCCGGCGCGGCGGGTCCGCTTCCAGACC
>TARA_R100000365_G_C2748700_1_pt1 | contig 43384 bp, 47 predicted proteins | sample TARA_R100000365 | Tara Oceans TARA_R100000365 (sample SAMEA2620668) | marine metagenome | biome: marine biome (ENVO:00000447); feature: mesopelagic zone (ENVO:00000213); material: "saline water (ENVO:00002010), including plankton (ENVO:xxxxxxxx)" | depth 1000 m | reverse complement strand
GATGTGGCTACTCAACGCCACAACGGAAGAACAACGCAAAGGCATCGCCGACTATTTCAATCCCACCATTCCTATCAGCCGCATTTCGGGGGGGGGTTCTGAAGGCCTCAACGGCTCCTCCATGTTTTCTGAAGACACATATGCCAAGATGGGAACAGGCGGCACGCGCCAGCAAACAGTTGACTCGCCCCATGGTGAAGCAAAGCGCAGGGACGATGCAAGCAGCGGCGAAGTCGCCAAAAATCTTCACAACCTTAGAGAGGAGCTTGGCCAGGATTCCAAACGTCTTTCCGAGCATCTTTTGATAAAGATGTCACCAGAAGGCATGGTTCTGGAAATCATTGACTCAGACAGCTCTCCTCTGTTCGCAGTTGGTAACAGTAACCCTACACCTCTACTGGAGGAATTGCTTCAGTCGATTGCCGGTTCACTTTCTGAGTTTCGCAACGATATAAAAATCGTGGGGCATACGGACAACCTTCAGTACCGTGTCGATGCCAGCTACGATAACTGGAATCTATCCACGGATCGCGCGAACACGATTCGCAAACTTCTTCTAGAACAGGACCTTATGCCATCTCGTTTACGTGAAGTGTCTGGTCGAGCAGATACCGACCCCCTGGCCCCTGAAGATCCGTCTGCATCTCAGAACCGCCGTATATCTATTGTCATCCTGACAGAAGGCGAAGAAACAAGTAAATCAAGGTTATCCGCTTATTAAGGAATGGGCTCCACAGATAGAGTATATCTATCGTAGGAGTCGACTATGAGCATTTCTTCATCCCTCAATGCTGGGGTCATGGGGCTGAACTCGAATTCGAGTCGCCTTTCCGCAATTTCTGACAATATCGCCAACTCATCGACATATGGCTACAAGCGCAGCAAGGTCGATTTCTCCAGCATGGTGCTAAAGCAGCAATCTGCTGCTTATGCCGCTGGTGGCGTGCGCGTGACGTCTTTCAAGGACATTTCGGCAACCGGCTCTCTGGTTTCCACGGGCAACGCTACAGACATTGCGGTTTCAGGTCGCGGACTTGTTCCGGTCACGGATGGGTCCGGTATTAATGCTCTTCCTTCCGAGCGCGGCCTGATGCTGCTGCCGACGGGATCTTTCTACGCTGACGAGAACGGTAATTTGCGCACTCAAAGCGGAATGTTCCTTCTTGGCTGGCCCGCCAACTCCGACGGCGAAATCGGTAATGTCAGCCGCAACAGCGGCACCAGCCTCGAAGCTGTAAATATTTCAGCTTCTCAATACACCGCATCGCCGACTTCTAGAATCGATCTGGGCATCAACCTGCCCGCCGATGCGACGACAGAAGACGGAAATGGCGAAGGCTACACGCTGCCAATCGAGTATTTCGACAATCTGGGCCGCGCCCAGACGCTCAGCTTTAAGTTCACGCCCACTGTTCCTGCAAGCGGTGCAAGCAATAACTGGTCGGTCGAGGTGTTTGACAGCGCGGGCGACCCACTGACGTCCCTTGGCGACCTGGACATCACTTTCGCTGACAGCCCGACCAATGGCGGCCGTATCGATTCGGTCACGGCATCTGGCGGGATCTCCTATGACGCGGCAAGTGGCGTGGTCTCCATGTCCCTGCCTCATGGCAATGTAGACGTCTTTATCGGACGCCCCAACGATTCTGCTGGCATTACACAGCTGTCCGCTCCCTTCTCGCCAACCAATGTGAGCAAGGATGGCGCCCCGATTGGCGATCTTCAATCTGTCGAAATTGATGAGAAAGGCTATCTGCAGGCGGTCTATAATACAGGTTTCCGCCGTACACTGTACCAGATCCCGGTCGGTGACGTACCGAACATGAACGGCCTGCAGGCGCTTGATGGCCAAGCCTATTCCGTATCCTCCGAGAGCGGTAACCTTTATCTCTGGGATGCTGGCACGGGCCCGGTAGGTACGATTGAGGGCTACGCGCTGATGGAGTCCACCACAGACATCGCGGAAGAGCTTACGGATCTGATCGAAACACAACGCGCTTATTCTTCAAACGCCAAGATCGTTCAGACCGTTGATGAGATGCTTCAAGAAACCACAAATCTGAAGCGCTGATCTGCAAGACTGAAAGGCGGGTGGTCCTTTGAGTATTTCCCACGCTATAAACGCGGCACAATCCGGCCTCAGGGTCTCAGGCCTCAGGGCCGACATTGTCGCCACAAATGTCGCAAACGCTTCAACGCCGGGCTATGTCCGGCGTTCCGTTTTGCTGGGCGAAACCCTGGTTGGCTCACGTACCAATGGCGTCGCCTCGACGGGCATTAGCCGCTCAGAAGACGCTGCGCTGACAGCGCAAAGGCGAACGCTTTCCAGTGACGTGGCACAGGCTAGCCTTCTTTCCAGCACATGGCAGGTTCTGTCTTCCAGATTTGGAAACACGGCAGACGGCACAGGTCTTTTCAACAAATTCTCCAAATTTGAATCTGCACTATCGGCCGCCGTTGCCTCACCTGAGTCAGGAACTCAGCTTTCCGCGCTTCTAAACTCAGCCAAGGCCGTTACGCAGGAGCTTAACAATCTCTCCGGCCTTGTGAGTCAGCAACGTGCTGAAGCAGACCGCGAAATCGCGGATGGTGTCGACTTCGTCAATTCTGCCCTGAAACAGGTTGAAGCGCTCAACAATCGCCTTTCAGGCATGGATCGAACGACGCCGCAGGCCGCTGCGCTGATGGACGAGCGCCAGCGTACACTTGATACGATTGCAGAATATCTGCCCATTGATGTCATTCCTCGAGAGCATGGCAAAGTGGATGTCGTGACCAGCGAGGGTGTATTCCTTGTGGCGGGCACTGCCAAACTCTTGGAATTTACGTCCTCCAATGCCTTCTCTGCGTCTAATACTGTGGAAAATGGCAACCTATCCGGCCTCAAAGTTGGCGATCTGAACCTGACCCCGGGTGCATCCAGTTATGCCGCCATTTCGAGCGGCATGTTCGGCGCTCTCTTTACACTGAGGGATACAGACCTGCCCGCATTTGGCGCTCAGTTGGACACAATTGCGCAGGACCTGGTTGCACGCCTGTCTGATGATTCGATTGACCCGACCAAACTACCTGGGGAGTTCGGCATCTTTGTCGATACCGGAACGCCAGGCGAGCCAGGGCTTGCGGGACGGATTGCCTTGAATGCCAGTATTGACCCAGCACAGGGTGGAGACATCTGGCGCCTACGTGATGGTGTCGGCGCAGCCAGCGAAGGGGCCTTGGGCAACAACACCCTTCTCTCCGCGATGTATGATGCCGTTACATCGGTAAACTCCGTGAACGCCGACGGCATTCAGGGCAACTTCTCCATGTCTGAACTTGTCGCGCATGTTGCGTCTCTAACCGGGCAATCACGTATTTCCAATGAAGCCGTCCTCTCCTCGGCCTCCACTCAACACGATCTGATGGCACAAGCCGAACTCTCTGAAACCGGCGTCGATGTGGATGAGCAGATGCAGGAATTACTGCTGATCGAGCAAGCCTATGCCGCCAATGCACGCGTTATCGAAATCGCCAACCAAATGCTCCAGAAGCTGATGGAGATCTGATATGGACCGTCTTGCCGTCTCTTCCGGGCTGATGACAGCCACACTTAGCAAGAGCATTTCTGAACTCAGGCAAAAGATTGGGACAACCTCAACAGAGGCAACCACCGGTCGGTATCAGGACCTGACGCTCCATATGTCAGGCCGGATCGGTAAGGCCATGCTTGGTCAGAAGGCCCTGACTGATCTTACCACTGAGCGCGACGTTCTGAACTTGCGCGCATCGCGCCTGAACCTACTGCAAACCAGCCTGACAAACCTTCAGGAGAGTGCGACAGGCATCGCTGCAGATATGCTTGATGCTATCGGCACGGATCATGAAGTTGGCGTCATAACCAGCGCTCGAGATGCAAAAGCCGCACTCGACAAGATCTTCTCATCCCTCAACGTTCGGTATGGTGAGCGCTTCCTCTTCTCTGGTGATGCAACTGCATCTCAGCCTTTTCCGGATCCGTCTGTCCTGATGAATGACATCGAACAGATGGCACAGACCGCGACGGATAGTGCAGACTTCCAAGCTCAGCTGGATACCTATTTCGAGTCTCCTACGGGCGGCTGGAGCCAGAATCTCTTTAATGGCAGTCCCACGGCCTCTGATCCGGAGAGCGTCTCTGCAGATCATAGTGCGATCAAATCACTGATCTCCAATCTTGCGGTGCTTGCGGCTTCTGGCTCCAATGGGTCTCTCGCGGAGCTGGATGGGTACAAAGATCTTATCCAAGCAACATCCCTGAAGCTTACGTCCAGCGAAACCGAGGTCACCAATCTTCGCGCCGATCTTGGTGTTTTTGAAGAACGTATCTCCACAAATCTAAAGAATCTTGAGACAGAGGAAACCCTGTTGACAGAGGCATTCAACCAGATGACAGGGCGCGACCAGTATGAAGCCGCTACGGAACTTCAGTCTCTTCAGACGATGCTTGAGGCTTCATACCTCATCACGGCCCGCCTCTCACAACTCACTTTGACGAACTATCTGGGATAATATGATGCTGCGAAAACTGATTATTCTCGCCGGATTTTGTCTCTACACACTCAGTCAGGCGCCGGCTGCAGAAGCCCAGACCCGCCTTCGGGATGTTGTGGATGTCGAAGGCGTCCGGCAGAATGATCTGATCGGCTATGGTATCGTCGTCGGGCTTAACGGCACAGGTGATACAGTTCGCAACTCCCCCTATACGGAAGACACGCTCACCTACATGCTGGAGCGTCTTGGCGTGAATGTTCAGGGTGAAGATATCAAGCCGAACAATGCCGCTGCCGTTCTGGTGACAGCCACCCTGCCCTCTTTTGCACGAAATGGCTCAACGATTGACGTTTCTGTCTCTTCCATCGGAGACGCCAAGAGCCTGGAAGGCGGCACGCTGGTTCTGACCCCGCTTAAAGGCGCAGACAATGAAGTTTATGCGGTCGCCCAAGGTAGCATCATCGTCTCCGGACTGGATGTACAAGCACAGGCGGCACGCGAAACGCGCGGCACACCGACAGCGGGCGCAATTCCAAACGGTGCCCGTGTCGAGCAAGAGATCGGTTATGACTTCAACCGCCGTGAAAGCCTGGTCCTCGCCCTCCGTGATCCTGACTTCACAACTGCAGCCCGTATTGAAGATGCCATTAATGGAGCCTATGGAGCGCAAATCGCTTTCATGCGTGATCCGGGAACTGTGGACCTTGATCTACGGGGAATTCAGGGTTCTCCGTCGCGCATTCTTGCAGATATCGAAAACCTGCCAGTCAGCGTCTCTGTGCCGGCACGCATCGTAATTGACGAAAAGTCGGGAACGATTGTTCTGGGCGAAGATGTCACCATTTCCAAAGTAGCCATCGCGCAAGGCAATATCTCTATCAAGGTGGTTGAAAGCCCTGTCGTTTCTCAGCCCAACCCTTTTGCCCGAGGCGAATCTATCACGCTTCCGCGTTCAAGCATCACGATTGGACAGACCGGTAACAATAACATCGCCATGCTGGAACCGAATGTAACGCTTTCGGAGCTGATCTCCGGTCTCAACGCGCTGGGTGTAACACCTCAGGAAACTGCAGATATCATCCGTACTATGAAAGCTGCGGGCGCCCTGCATGCGGATCTGATCATCCGCTAAGGACTAACCCGTCGGAATTATGCGCTGCGCCTTGAGCGCGGAAAGCCCTTAAACCGCCTCCGCCTCATCGACTTTTCCGATACTGATCCCGCCCTGGCGCTTGAGCGTCATCAGAGACATGAGAAACTGCCTCTGCACTTTCTCGGCCTTATCCGCAGACATTTGAGCGATGTCCTCCACCTGCAGACGATACTGGTCTGCAAGACGGGATGAAATATTGCCAAGCAGATAATCTGAAATGGCACTGCCGCCATTCCTGAGACTGGCCAGGAGTTGCGTCATGGTCTCTTCCCCAAGCTCGCGGAAGACGACCGGCACGACATTGCGAGGCAGGATTTCCGGCAGGCTGTCGATTGTGAACATGACACGTTCAATACTGCGCATTTTGCTCTCATGCGCACTGTTCAGGAATGCGATGACGCGATCTCGCTTATCCCCGGGAATAAGGCTCAGGATTTCACCAACAGCTTCCAGATGGCTGGTATCGTCTTCCGCCTCAGCTTTCGTATTATTCAGCAATTCCAATTCCACCATATGCGCCAGCACGGAATAGATTTCCGGGTCTGGTGCTTCATCTTCCACCAAATGGCCAATCACAGGATCCAGCAGCTCATCATCCAGGAAGCTTATGACTTCAGAAGAAACAGACACATCCAGCTTCCTCAAAAGCAGCGCAATGATGTTTGGTGTCAGTGTTTGAAAATAGGCTGCAGTCTGTTTGGCATCGTATCGCTCCAGGCGAGACCACGTATCGGTAGCGCCCGCCTCTGCAGACTCATTTTCCTCAATAGGCAAGCCATAAATCTGCTCATACCGTCCCTGATCGAGAAGATTGGCGATGATTTCCCGCGCCTTGTTCTGTCCGCCTGCGAACGAACCGCTGGCGGCGCGCATCTCGGTCAGAAAATCTATCGCAATCTCGCACAGTTCCTGCTTGTCGAGAACAGAAATGGTCTCCAGAGCTGCTGCGACCTGAGACATTGTATGGTCATCAAGCTTTTCGACGATTGGTCGCGCTTCCGCCTCCCCCAACATGGCAATCACCACCGCGGCCTTCTGCGCGCGCGTGAGGTGCGGCACACGTGAAGCGCCTGCCGGCTGAACGGCTGTTGTCGCAGCAACTCTTGCCGCAGGTTGCTTCTGCTCAAAAGCAGTACTCATCCCGCATACCCTCTCAATAGCGCTTCGGTAATCTTCAACCAGCCATCAGCCAGAACAATGAATCCTACCTTAAACGGCAGGGAAACGACGGTCGGTGGCACCATCATCATGCCTACAGCCATGAGAACGGAGGACACCACCAGATCTATGACCAGAAATGGCAGGAAAATCACAAAACCGATCTGAAACGCATGCTTGATTTCGGAAAGCATGAAGGCCGTGGATAAAAGCGCAAAGGTCGGCTCATCCCCTTCCCCGACAGGACGGTTTACCGCGTCTGCCAGAACCGGAATCGTCTCAGGATCGACACGGGCGGTCATGAATTCCCGGAAGGGTGTCGTGGCAGACGTCCATGCCTGCGCTTCATTGATTGTCCCATCCATGTAGGGAGAGATCCCCTCCCTCCAGGCTTCCATGAAGGTAGGCTCCATCACAAAGAAGGTCAGGAACATTGCAAGTGCCATGATCAGCATATTCGGCGGAGCCTGCTGCACACCGATTGCCTGTCTCAAAAACGAGAAGACAATGATCATGAATGGCAGGCACGTCACCATCATGGCAATGCCCGGCACAAGGCTGAGAATTGTGACAAGCACAAACAGAACAATGACGGAGCCACTCAGGCCTCCTTCACCATTGTTCGTCAGGAAACCGTCCGCGATGGAGGAAAGTTGGTTCGGATCAGCCTCCTGCGCATAGGCAGGACTTACGAAAATGAGCAGCAGACTGAGTAAGACCAGGCCAACAAATGGGCGTGACAGGAGCTTAAGTGCCCTTGGCATCGGGATCCTCCGAGATCTCCGTAATCTTTACTCCAAGGCCTCCTTCATCTGTCTCGATAAGCTCGCCGCGGGCGATCAGGCGATTATCAACCGTAAGAGATACGGGGTCCTCAATACGTGCAGACAATGCAATCACCGAATCCGGTCGCAAGTCTAGTATCTCCGACACAGTCAGGCGCTTCTGCCCTATCGATACGACAACATTCACAGGGACATTATAGATCGAACGATATACTTTGCCCTCGGAAGAGGCTTCATCTTGCTCGAGGATATTTTCGTCTGTCGGCATGATTTCTGGAAGTGCCATCACTCGGAATCCTTTTTGCTCAACTGCACAGTCTGAACACGGCTTACGCATGCGGCCAGAAGACCATCAAAATCCAGTGTAAGGCCCCCCGTTACCCAAGAGATTTCGACTGTCTGGCCTGCTGCGCCTTGCACCGGCACGATTGTGCACACATTGGAAATTTCATCGGACTGCTGAAGAATATTCTCTAGATCCTCTGCCAACTGCTGGCCTGCCCTGATTTCCACCTTGTTGGAAGCCTGTGGTAGGAGTTCTGGCAGTTGCCTGACGATTTCGTCTGCCAAGCACGATTTGGACAATTCCGGGAAAAGCTTCTCCGCAATGGCAACCACCCACTGCTTGGTCTGCTGCAGGACCCGGTCATTAGCGGCGGCAACCTCATCGGAGAGCTGCTTCATCAGCAGGGCAACGTTTGGATCAAGTTCTTGCTTAACGGCAACCTGCTCTTCTACCTGCGTTGCATGTGCCGGGGTAGCAGGTGGCGTGCTAGTAGCATCAGAAATGGCAGCATTATCACACACATCGGTGCCGTAGTGAGCCTCATCAAATCTGGGCAGAGTGGAGAAGAGAGACTCACTCATTCAACAGGGCCTTCCGGTCTTCATTCAGCCATTCCTGCAGCAGGTTGGCCGTCTCGTCCTGCCGATCTCGTGTGTATGTTCTCAGATAATCCAGAGGGTCAGGTGTTTCCGCGGTCAGTTCTCCATTTGCGTAATTACCAGTTAGCGCAAGGTCTGACCCAGCTGTGGTCTTGGATCGTTGGGACAGCAAGGGCCGCAGCACACCAAAAGCCAGTACAATCACGACCAGGCCCAAAAGGACTGCCTGCAATCCGGACCAGAAATATCTTTCTGTCAGGCGCTCCACCAGACTGGGCGCCGGCGTCATCTCCGCGACTTCCACTTCCTGGAATGGCATCAACTCAACGGTCAGGGAGTCGCCACGGTCTGCATTCAGGCCTGCGCCCGACAAGATCAATTGTTCAAAATCAGACACGAGACTGCGTGTCATGGCTGCCGCATCCGGCGAACCTTCCTCGATACCGAGCACTTGCTCGTTCAGCAACACAGCGACCGAGATGCGTTCAATTTCGCCCGGCAAGGTTTCTGTCTCCTTGCGCGTCTCATTGATGTCATAGACGACACTCTCAGTAGAGTTGCGCACAGTGCTGGAAGAACTACCGCCCTGCCCGCCTGCGCCTTGAGGCAAATTGCTCGCCACAGTGACGCCGCTGCCACCGCCACCGCTGGACTCGCTGACATCATTGCTCGTCCGGTTACGCACGACACGAGAGTTGGGGTCATACACAACTTCAGAAACATGCTGGCGCTGACGGTTTACATCGACTGTCACCGAAACTCTGGCATTGCCCGGACCGACACGCGCCTCCAGAAGGCGCATGATTTTCTGCTCCAGAAGACCGGATTGGCCTTCAGCAACGAGACCTGGTTCTTCCATCTTGTCGACATTAGGCCCTGCCAGCAGTCCGCGCTTTGGGTCAATGACCGCAACATCCTTTGGATCAAGGCCAGACACAGCGAGAGCAACCAGATACTGAATGGCTTCAGCTTGGCTTGCGCTTAGCTGTCCACTTGAGACCAGCGTGACAGAGGCTGTCTGCGGTGGGCCGGAGCGGGAAAATCCAGACCGGAGACTGGTTCCGATGTGAACCCGTGCTGAGCCAACACCGGGAATGGCCAGAATTGTGCGGGTAAGTTCACCCTCCTTGGCCCGCCAGTACGCTGCATTGTACATTTCCGATGTAACAGAAAACCCGTTCACATCGTCCAGCAGCTCATATCCGCGCACGGATTGCTGTGGAAGACCGTCCTTGGCGAGGGAAAAACGCACAGAGTCACGCTCTGACTGGGGAATAAAAATCGCCTCACCACGAAGTTCGTATTCCACGCCGCGTTTCTCGAGCTCTTCTATCACCTCTCCGGTGTGCATCGGATCAAGACCCGAATACAAAAGCGCCATAGGCTGCTTCACTGCACCCTGAACGAGCATAGTCATCGCTAGGACAACACCTGCGACTGCGCCGGCCAACGCAAGCTTCTGCGCCATGGAAAGCGCCTTAAGTGTTTCCAACAGCTTCATACGACGAAAAACCCCGGTCCGGACCCACCTACCCTATTAGTTAAGATTTTCCGTGAAATTGTTAACGCTTCCTTTACCCAGAAATTAATATTCACGATTGAGTGCAAATTCTTTTGGGCGAGGGTTAATTTTGGCTTCTGATTCGGAGACGACCACCCCTGACAAGGGCTCGTCGGGGGGTGGGCTGATACAACTCATCGTCCTGGCTGTTACCTGCGCGATAGGTGGATTTGCTGCAGTTTTCTTTCTGTCGCCGAGCGCCAGCCCTGTCGCCCTTGCGTGTGAAGCCGACTCCACTGAAGCTGCGGATGATACTCCTTTGGCATTGGAAGATCATGTCTATGTGGAGTTGCAGGATATACTCGTCACGATCGGGAATGAGCCTGCAACACGCTACGTCAAGATCAAGATGTCCGTGATCTCGGACAAGGATCACCTTAACGTGGTGAAGAAAGCTGAACCCATGCTGGTTGATGCATTCGTAGGATATTTGAGAGCCCTTCAACTCTCCGAATTCGAATCCGCAGACTTCTACCCAAAGATGAGGGAACAACTCTCCCGAAGATCCGAAATCGTGTTGGGCCCAGACGCCTCCCAAGGCGTGCTGATAACCGAATTCCTGTTACGGTAAGATGATGCCTTTCCAGCCCTCAGATATCGCGCTTTTCCTGGTCTCATTCGCAGCCTGTATTTATTGCGCCATACTCAGCCGTCGGCTGAAGGCGCTGCAGAATACGCGCAATGGTCTCGGAGCAACGATTCGCGCAATGTCGGAATCGGTCGCAGCGGTCTCATCGGCCCGTAACGAGACGCAGGCCCAAGCCAACGAGATCGCCATGCGGCTCACCGCCCTGCTACAGGAATCGGCTGAAGCCGCGAAAAGCCTTTCAGAGCTCAAGGATGCAATTGAGGTGAAAGAGGCTGAAACGTCACGCCGCTATCAGGCTGCAGAAGCAGATCTTCGCAAGGCCATGCGCGATGCAGTCACCCAATCCGGTAGCCGGATCACGGAAATCAAACAACTCATTGAGCGGCTTGAAGCAGTTGCCGGGCGCGCGGCTTCCAATTTCAACAGCTCGGAATTCCTCTTCGATGATGAGGAACAGGGCATCCAGAAAAAGGCTTATGAGGGCTATGGGCAAAAACGGTAACGGACGCACCAACGTCTTGCTCACAATCGGCATACTCTTCACGGTCGCTGGCGGAACACGCTGGTTGCCGCAGGCTTTTGCGACCACGGAAGATGACAAGCCACAAGCCAGTCTGGCGCCGACCGCTCTGCCTACGGCCTTTGATGTGGATTCATCAGACCGGGTCCGAAACATCTGCTTCAGCGGAGACATGGCGGAGGCCCTGGAACAGGACCAGAAGAACATCGAACAACGTATTGCGGATCTTCGGGACGAAGAAATCCAGATCCAGAACCGAAAGCTGGAGCTGGATCAGCAAGCAGAAGACCTCAAGGCCATTCAGGTCGAGCTGGACCAGAGATGGCAGAAAATGTCTGAAACAGCCAATCAGGACATCCAGCATTTGGCCCAGATGTATGGGGCGATGAAACCTGACCAGGCCGCAGGCATCTTCAATCAGATGGATCCCGGCTTTGCCGCGGGCTTCCTACGTCTCATCCCCAGCGATCAGGCTGGCCTGATCATGGCTAACATGCAGAGCGACAAGGCATATATTGTCAGTGTCAAACTGGCGTCCCAGAATAAGGATGTCCGTGAAGCCTTGGTCAATCCTTAGGCCTCCAGCTCATCAGCCTGGATTCAGAGCGGTTTGTCTTCGTCTTCAAGAATGCGATAGGACGCGCCGTCGAGGTCTTCATACTGACCGGAATTGACCGACCAGATAAAAGCCGCGAGGCCAGCAGCACCAAGGCATAGCGCGACCGGAATCAGATAGATAATGATTTCCATCAGCTATGTCCTCCAGCTTCAATGCGCAGCGCATTCAGGGTCACGATAAGTGACGACGCGGACATCGCAATAGCGGCGACAAGCGGCGTTACATGGCCGGTAACAGCAATCGGCACGGCGATGACATTGTAGATGGCAGCCAACGCGAAATTCTGCCGCGTTATGTTCTGCGCGCGCTTGGCCGTCTCCAGGATGAAGGGCACTTTTTCCGGACCGCCACTATATACCGCATCACTGGCAGACTGGCTGATATCCATGGCCGCGCCAGGTGCAAGTGCCGCATGAGCCAAGGATAGCGCGCCGGCATCGTTCAGACCATCTCCGACCATCAGGACATTATGCCCCTCCGCACGAAGCGCTTCGAGGCGCTTCACTTTCACGGTTGGTGATGCAGAGGCGGTCCAGTGGTTGATACCCACATCACGGGAAACTGCCGCGACCGCTTCTTCTCGGTCGCCGGACAGAACCTCCAGTTCGTAGCCCTCCGCCTGAAGCGTCTCGACCGTCCTGCGCGTACCGGCCTGAGCGACATCGTGAAAGTCAAACCGAACAGGCGTTTCATCTCCGCAGGCGAACCAGAGAACCGGGCCCTTGGCAGCATCCTGCGGTGCTCCGGTCCAGTCTGCGGAGCCAAGCCGGCAAACTTTGCCATCAATCTCAGCCTCAAGACCAAGCCCCGGCTGCTCCCTCACATTGGTAGCCATCTGGCCCGGCCCGGCCGCAGAGACCAGGGCACGGGAGAGCGGGTGGCGGCTCGCACGAGCCAGAGACGCGGCCATGGTCAGCGCGCCTGCAGGAACACGGTCAGCATTCATCAATTCAGGTTCACCCAGTGTCAGCGTGCCCGTCTTGTCAAAAACGATGTGGTCAATTTCCGAAAGACGCTCCAGCGCGTCCCCCGATTTGAGAAAGATACCCTTTCGGAACAAGCGGCCAGAGGCGACCACCTGCGCTACGGGAGCAGCAAGAGCCAAGGCGCATGGGCAGGTAATGATCAGTGTCGTCACTGCAATCATGATTGCGTGCTCAACGCCAGCGCCCAGCATCAGCCAGCCCAAGAAGGCCAGCACAGCTGTCGTATGCACAAAGGGCACATAAAGGCTGACGGCGCGGTCAGCGATCTTGCGATATCCGCTACGACGCTGCTCGCCTGCTTCCATCATACGTGCGATATCTGACAGGAGGGAATCCTCCGTGCCAGCCAACGCCTGCCCCGTCAGGGGTGCGCCGAGATTTACGGAGCCCGCAAACAGCTTGCTGCCAGCACTTGCGAGGCGTGGCAGGCTTTCGCCGGTCACGAGGCTCTCATCAACTTCGCTGACGCCGTCCAGAATGGTCATGTCCACAACGGCGCGTTCGCCTGCGGCAAGCAGCAACCGGTCGCCCGCGACAACCTCCGCAGCCCGGACAGCATTCACCTCGCCACTGCAAGACAGGCGGTTGACGGAGCGGTTTTGAAATGAGGCCAGATCCAAGGCTGCCGAATAGGCACGGCGGCGCAAGCGGGCATCAAGGAACCGCCCAATGAGCAGGAAGAAAAGCAACATGACGCACGCATCAAAATAAGCGTGCTCAGCCCCTTTGATCGTCGCCCACACGCTCACAGAGAAGGCAAGGATGACCGCAAGAGAGATCGGCACATCCATATTGGCCTTGCCCTTGCGCAGGACAGACCAGGCAGAGCCAAAGAAGTGTCTTCCGGAAAAGATAACCGCCGGCAAGGCAATCAGACCTGAAATGGCATGCAGACCACGCCGGGTCGCCTCACCCATTTCGCCATGTCCGCCCCAGACAGACACAGATAGCAACATTATGTTCGCGGCTGCAAAGCCGGCAACACCCATGGCGATCAGCAGCTTGCGCTCTTCCGCCTTGTGCAAGTCTGCATCATTTACTTCCACCCGCGCAGACACACCATAGCCAAGATCGCGTATGGTTTGCGCAACCCGGTTAGGGTCGAGCGATCCGGTCCAGCGAACATCCGTGGCGCCTGTGGAGAGATTCATCCGCGCCGTGGTGACCCCCGGCAATGCCTGAAGCGCGCCCTCGATCTTGGAAAGGCACCCGCCGCATTTTGCTCCGCGCACAGACAGGGACAGGGCCTTTTCCTTGCCCGCTTCACGGACAAAGGCGGAAAAGTCACTCGCACGATCTTCCGCCGGTGGCGCAAGCCCCGACGGGCACCCCCTCTCCACAGTGTCAGCCATCATACTCATCTTATCAGCAGCGTTTTGCTCGCAGTGAACAGGACATCTTCCTCAGCGTCAGATTGCACGCTTGTCTGCAGCGTCCATTTGCCCGCCGGAAGGCCGACAGGAAGAGTGGCCGTATAGTCTCCATCGCCGATCGCGGCCATCACCAGCGGCGTATCTAGCGTGGCATTGGCGGCGTGCTTGAGAACAGCACTTACATGCATGGCGCTGAGCTTGTTCCCTTTTGCATCTTCGAGGTGGAAACGGACAATGCCATCCTCAAGGCCCGCTTGCGCCTGCCAGCCCAGTTCGCTCTGCGCCTGGCGCGCAGCCAGGGTGGAGTTGTAGTTGAGCCCCTGAAGATAGGATTTTTCAACGTCCTCGCCTGGAAATGACGTGATCGCCTTTTCCAGGAAAATCCCGTTCACGACGAACATGAGCCCAAAAAAGCCCATGAAGTACATCAATACGTGGCGCCCTTTCAGACGCTTTCCGGAAGATGGCTCGTTGGCAGTCATGTCCTGAACACTCATTACTTCTCTCCCTGGAAGGGTACGCTATCGCGCGTTGTTTCGCCAGTTTCGGGGTCTGTTGTCTCGAATATGAGAGTCCGGCGAGCCTCTCCTGCGGGGGCCGTGACTAGAAGTCGATAGCGGTCCACACCATAAGCATCCACAGGAAGCTCAAACTCACCATCGGTATCCTCTTCCATACCAATCACGGAGACTGTCGCGCCTTCAATGCCTGAGACTTTCAACGTCAGAGTCCGCGCCGTCGTGTCCTTGTTGACCAGCTTCAGAGCATAGCCATTGCGATAGTCACCGGAAGACAGGCGTATAAAGGGTGGAGACCGGTCTTTCAGGACATTCACTTCGAAAGTGGATTTCGTCATCAGGCCAAACAGCATGATGCCACCGATTGCAGCCATCAAGGCGGCGTACAGAAGCGTGCGTATGCGGAACGGATGCCACTTGGGCGGCTTGCGCCCCTCTACGCGTGCAGCCACGGCATTATCGGTGTCATATGCAATCAGACCCTTAGGCCGGCCGACACGCACCATCATTTCATCGCAGGCATCAATACAAAGCGCACAGTGGATGCATTCCAGCTGCGACCCGTCGCGAATATCAATGCCCATCGGGCAGACCTGCACACACTGATTGCAGTCAATACAGTCACCGCGGCCTTCCCAGTCCTGGTCCTTGCGCTTCGGACCGCGTGGTTCACCGCGGTCATAGCGATAGGTGACGTTCAGGGCGTCCTCATCCGTCAGGGCTCCCTGAATACGCGGCCACGGGCACATATAGGTACAAACCTGCTCGCGCATCATGCCGGCCAAAAAATAAGTCGTCATGGTCAGGATGCCGGCAAACCAATAAGCAGACAGCGGCGCTTCGCCTGTGAACCAGCCCTTAGCGACGGTTGGCGCGTCATGCCAGTAGAGAATGAAGGCACCGCCCGTCCAGAAGGCTATGATCAGCCAGACAATGTGCTTGCCCAGCTTGCGCCAGACCTTGTTGAAACTCCAGGGAGCCTTGTCGAGCCTCATGCGGGCGGCGCGGTCGCCCTCAAAGGCGCGCTCAACCCAGATGTAAAGATCTGTCCAGACGGTCTGCGGACAGGTGTATCCGCACCAGACCCGTCCGAACAGGGACGTTACAAGAAACAGAAACAGAGCCGCGAGGATAAGCAATCCTGCGATATAATAGGCCTCCTGAGGCCAGATCTGGATCCAGAAGAAATAGAACTTCTCTCCGGCAAAATCCGCAAGAACCGCCTGATCAGGGATACCTTCTCCCCTGTCCCAGCGAATCCAGGGCACAATGTAATAGGCCCCCAAGGTCAGTGCCATGACGATCCATTTGATCGTCCGGAACTTGCCGTGCGCCAGTTTTGGATAAATCTGACGCCGCTTGGCATAAAGATCTTCGTGTTGAGGGGGCACCGGTGCCGGCGCCCCCTCTTTCGAGGTCTTGTTATGGGGACCTATAAGTTCAACCATTTTACTTCTCTATTCTCCGCCACCCAGAGAGTGGACATAGACTGCCAGGGCCTTGATGGAGGCATCGTCAAGACGGCCCTCCCAGGCTGGCATGTGAGAATTACGGGCGTTGTAAATCGTGTTGTAGATATCTTCGCGATTACCGCCATACAGCCAGTCGGCATCGGTCAGATTCGGAGCACCGACATCGCGCGTGCCCTTACCGTCTTCACCATGGCAAGTTGCACATTGCTGGACAAAGATCGGCGCAGCACGCTGAACTGCGGCCCCATCGGCCTCACGGCCAGACAAATCCACAACATACTCGACCAGATCATCAATCTGGCCTGCTTCCAGAAGACCGTCACGACCGAAACGCGGCATCATGGAGAAGCGGGTATCCAGATTCTCGGGGTCACGAATACCGTGTGTGATCGTGTACTGAATACCATCGAGCGTTCCGTCCCACAGCCAGACATCGTCTGCGAGGGCCGGGTAGCCCTTGGCACCCCGGCCACCAGAGCCATGGCACGTGGCGCAGTTATCGCCGAACACACTGTCACCCATGGCAAGGGCAAACTGCTGCAGTTCACGGTCAGTTTCGATCTGCTCCAGGCTAGCGCCCAGAAGGATGGCAGAACTGTCAGCCCGCTTCTGGCGAAGCTCCTGTACCGCCACCGCAACATTGTCACGGTCGGACTGGTTACGCAGGCCCGGCGTGTTGGTGCCCATGCCTGGAAGAGCCGGAATGGCGGGCATCATGATCATGTAAATGATGGCCCACACAATCGTAGCATACCAGACGATCAGCCACCAGCGAGGCAAGGGCGTATTCAGCTCCTTGATCCCATCCCAGGAGTGGCCGGTGGTTTCAGTGCCACTATGGGTGTCGATGTCTTTGTTTTGATCAGTCATCGTTAGGTTCCTTGTCGGAAAGGGGCATCCGGGCCGCAGCGTCAAATTTCTCCTGATTACGCGGCCACAGGGCGTAGGCTAGAACACCTGCAAACAGCAGCACAAAGTAGATCATGCCGCCTGTTTGAGCGAAACTCGAGAGCATCTCATACATGGCAAATCTCCTTAGCGACGGTTCTTCAGATCGCCGGCTTCATAGGTGGAGAAATCCACCAGTGTGCCAGTCATCTGCAGGTAAGCGACAAGAGCGTCCATTTCGGTGATCCGGCCTGGATCCCCATCATAGTCGCGGGTTTCAACAGTGCCCTCACGACCGGATGCCTGAGTGTAGGCTTCGATCAGGCCATCAACATCGTCATAGCCAAGATTGTCCGGGTCGGCCTGGGCAACAAGGTGCGCCTTGGCATTCTCGATCATCTCATCGGTGTACGGCACACCAACCAGGCGCTCTGTTCTCAGGCGAGCTTCGATGCCGTCATACTTCAGCGTCTTATCAGCCAGGAAGGCATAAGGCGGCATGACAGATTCCGGCACCACAGAGCGAGGGTCCTTCAGGTGGTCAACCTGCCACTCGGCAGAATACTTGCCACCCACGCGGGCCAGATCAGGACCTGTCCGCTTGGAACCCCACTGGAAGGGGTGGTCGTACATGCTCTCCGCAGCCAGAGAGTAGTGACCATACCGCTCCACCTCATCACGTAGTGGACGGACCATCTGGCTGTGGCAGACATAGCATCCTTCACGAATATAGATGTCACGACCAGCCAGCTCCAGCGGCGTATAAGGCCGCATTCCGTCCACACGCTCGATCGTGTTGTCCATGTACATCAGGGGTACCATCTGAATGATCCCGCCGATGGACACGACGATGAGTATGCAGATTGTCAGGAGCAGGGAATGCCGCTCCAGAACGACGTGCTTGTTCATAAGTCCCATGGGTCAGCTCCTTCTATTCGGCCGGCTGCAGGACAGGCTGGTGAGGACGCGCATATTTCGGTTCGATCGTGTCGAAGCTTTCCGCTTCGCCATGGCCGAGCACAGTGCGCACGAGGTTGTAGGCCATCAGGCAGGCGCCGCTGAAGTACAGGAAGCCACCCAGAGCACGGATCATGTAGCTGATGTGCTTGGCCTCAACGGTTTCCACGAAACTGTATTCGAGGAAGCCGAATTCATTGTAGGCGCGCCACATCAGGCCTTCGGTAATCCCGGCAAACCACATGGAGATCATGTAGAACAGGATGCCGATTGTTGAGACCCAGAAGTGCCATTCAACAAGGGATTTGGAGAACAGGGCCTTCTTCTTCCACAGCCACGGAACGAGGCAGTAGAGAGCGCCGAAGGAAATGTATCCAACCCAGCCCAGAGCACCGGAGTGCACGTGACCAATACCCCACTCAGTATAATGAGACAGGGAGTTCACAGCCCGCACGGACATTAGTGGTCCCTCGAAAGTGGACATGCCGTAGAAGGCCAGGCTGACCACCATCATCCGGACAACTGGATCGGTGCGCAGCTTGTCCCAGGCACCAGACAGCGTCATAACGCCATTAATCATGCCGCCCCAGCTGGGCATCCACAGCATGACAGAGAAGGTCATGCCCAGCGTTTGCGCCCATTGCGGCAGAGCCGTGTAGTGCAAGTGGTGCGGACCGGCCCAGATATAGATGAAGATAAGGGACCAGAAGTGCACAATGGACAGGCGATAGGAATAGACTGGCCGGTTCACGCGCTTCGGGATGAAGTAGTACATGATGGCCAAGAAGCCCGTGGTCAGGAAGAAGCCCACAGCATTGTGGCCGTACCACCACTGCGTCATGGCATCCTGCACACCGGCGAAGACCTGAACGGATTTGGAGCCTGTGAAGCTGACCGGGACGGACAGGTTGTTGACGATGTGCAACATCGCAATGGTCACGATGAAGGACAGGTAGAACCAGTTGGCCACATAGATGTGGGGCTCTTTCCGCTTCCAGATCGTGCCGAGGAAGACCAGCAGATAGGCAACCCAGACAAGGGTCAGCCACCAGTCCACATACCATTCCGGTTCAGCATACTCCTTGGATTGAGTTATACCGAGCAGATATCCAGTCGCCGCCAAGACGATGAAGATCTGGTATCCCCAGAATACAAACCAGGGCCACATACCGCCAGCCAGACGCGCGCGGCAGGTACGCTGAACGACATAGAAACTCGTCGCCAGAAGGACGTTACCACCGAATGCGAAGATCACCGCAGACGTGTGCAGCGGTCTCAAGCGGCCGAAATTGGTGAAACCCCATTCAGGGAAATACATGAAGTGAGGAAATGTCAGCTGGAGAGCGATCACAACGCCGACCAGTAGCCCCGCAATGCCCCAGAACATGGATGCAAAAACGCCCCATTTCACAATGGCATTTTCATATTCAGACTGGTCGAACGGATTTCGTCCGAGCAATTGGCCTGCCCACAAAGACATGCCGACAAGGAAGGCCCCCGCCAGTCCGATAAAAGTCCAGGCCTGAACGGCCATACCTGTATCCTTGGCCCCTGCTGCCATCAGCAGCGCCAGGATCATGAAGACGCCAAGCAACGCGCCCACCATCATTATGGTGGACGTATAACCCCGCCCTCTTGCGATCACATTCGCCATGAGATTGCTCCCCATTTGCACCCGGGATGGGCGCGTTTGCAGAATAAGCTGTGCGTATGCCGAGGGGCCCCAACTCTGAATAGGTGTTTTCCCGTATGGGCTATGAGGGGCCACGCGCTCTAAAGTCGCACCAGATTTCAAGGAGGCAAAAGATGCCATTTCTCGCGCAACTGCTTACTGCGCTCACCTTGCTTTTGGCGGGTCTGATAAAGGCCGTATCGCACATGACAGCGATAACAACACTCAACATACCAACCTGTCTAGGTGGAAGCCAGACGGTTATGCTGAGTGCGAGCTTCTGGGAGCGTTCCCATTGCTGGGGGTGCTACGCTGCGCTGGCTGGGGCTGTCTGGCTGACAATTCTGTCTGTCCGGGCTCTGCCGCGTTATCGTGCACGCTTGATACGTGCCAAATGACGCTTACAAGGGGTGGCTCATGTCTGAGTCATCCAAGTCCGAGTCAAAAACGCCTATCGGCCTGACCGGCGAGCAATCGCTGCAGTCCCTTCTGTCGTCCATGCTTGCGAGCGTACCGGATGCCATGATTGTCATTGACGAGCATGGCATCATCATGGCGTTCAGCTCAGCAGCTGAGAAGATGTTCGGGTACAAGGCTGCTGATATTGCAGGTAAAAATGTCAGCGCCTTGATGACACACCGGGATGAAGACCATCACAACCGTTACATTCGAAATTATCTCGACACCGGCGTGGCCCACATCATTGGCATAGGCCGGATTGTTGAGGCAAAACTGGCCGATGGCTCGACCATCCCGGTAGAATTGAAAATCGGCGAGGCCGATATAGCCGGTCGCAAGATCTTCACCGGCTATATCCGGGATGTGACCGACCAGCAGGCCCAGCAGCACAAATTGTCACAGCTTCAGGCTGAGGTCGCAAACTTCTCGCGCCTCAGCGCTGTCGGCAGTATGGCCTCTGCCATGGCACACGAGCTGAACCAGCCCCTGACCGCTGTGGCAAATTATCTGGAAGCAGCCCGCGATATGCTGGACACACCAGATGAGGCTTCTCTGGCCATGGCCCATGAGGCTTTGGATGCTGCGGCCAAACAGTCCATTCGGGCAGGCCAGATTGTGCGGCGTCTCAGGGATTATGTTTCACGCGGCGAAATTGAAATGCGTCCCATGCCGCTGCCTGCGATTGTAGCTGAAGCGGTTTCCCTCTCCAAGATTGGTATTGAGGGCCCGATCGCACGCATCCTACAGGATGTTCCGGCGGACCTGCCGCTGGTCCGGGCAGACAAGCTGCAACTGCGCCAGGTGATCGTCAATCTCGTGCGCAACGCCCTTGAGGCCCTGGCCGAAACCGATACCCCGGTCATCACCGTCAAAGCCCAACTTGACGATCATGACCCCGAGCTGATCCGGGTAACCGTATGCGACAACGGGCCGGGCCTTTCCCTGGAAGGCGGCCACACACCTTTTGACGCATTCAACAGTTCGAAAAGCTCTGGCATGGGCTTGGGCCTTTCCATCTGCAAGACGATTGTCGAAGCACATGGAGGTGATATCAGTGTTGACTCGCCGCAGGGCAAAGGTGCCTGTTTTTCTTTTACACTGCACCGGGCAGATGAGGTTGCAGACACATGATGAATTCAAACACGGTGCACTTGGTTGATGATGACGAAGCCATCCGCCATTCCGCCAGCTTCATGCTGCGCCATGCGGGCTATACCGTTAAAACCTACAAGGATGGTGTGACATTCCTTGATGAAGTCACGCCGGAAGATTCAGGCTGTGTCCTGCTCGATGTGCGAATGCCGGTCATGGATGGCTTGGCGGTGCAGAAAGCCATGTCGACCAAGGGCATTGCCATGCCGGTTGTCGTTCTGACGGGCCATGGCGATGTGTCTGTGGCTGTCGAGGCCATGAAATCCGGCGCGATCGATTTTCTGGAAAAGCCGTACGAGAAAAGTGCGCTGCTGACTGCGATCGAAAATGGCTTCGCGGCTGTAAGAAACCGCGATTCCCATGATCGCCGTCAACAAGAAGCCGCCGCCCTAATTGCCCAGCTTACACCGCGCGAGAAAGAGGTCCTCGAACGCCTCGTGGCTGGCCTGACGAACAAGATGATAGCGGAAGAGCTGGATATTTCCCATCGCACGGTCGAAATTCACCGCGCCAACCTGATGGAAAAGCTTGAGGCCGACAGCCTGTCTGCCGCCCTGCGAATCGCGTTTGCGGCCGGTCTCGACGAAGAAAGTCCTACCGCTTAAGGGTGGATACGTAAGGACAGCATTTGGCCGTTGGAATATCGTATTCCACATGTCCAACAGTCACAGTAAGTGCCACCATGTCCAGTCAGATCACTCCTGCGCGTGACCCTCATATCATTCTCGTCGAAGATGATGATGAGGTTCGCCGCTCGATGACAATGCTGCTACGCTCATGGGGATATTCCGTTGAAGTCTATAGTAGCGGAATAGAGCTGTTGAGCTCCCGGCACATTCCGGCATCTGATGCCGTAATCATTGATTACAAAATGCCACACATGGATGGACTGGCCCTACTTAAGCGCCTGCGCCAGCAAGGTCTGACCACACCCGCCATTCTGATCACGGGTTTTTATTCGAATTCTCTGGCAGAGCGCGCCAAATCGCTTGGCTTTTGCGATGTACTTGAGAAGCCGGCGATCAACCGACTGCTTCAGGATAAGTTACAGACGACACTCAACGCGGCCTGAGCCTCAGGGCAGCGGTTCGGTCGAAAGTGCGCCCCGCCAAAAAATCCTTTTCTATCAGGAAAACCGCCGCACGCCGCAGGCATTAAACTTGTTAATGCTTGAGGGTGCCGCCCTAGACAGCGACCGCGTGCCGCCCCTCGCTGGAGGCCAAACGCCAGTCAAAACAGCTGGCAACCGTGCGCAGCATCATGCGCGCCTCTTCAGGAACCTCCACAACCGTACCACTGACCGTGCACAGACCGAGAGGCTCGAGTTTACGAGCAGCATCCAGGGCAGGCTCAAGCGCACGCATAGGGGCATGCATCTCTCTGGCCACGTCATTGATGTCTACACGCATTGTAGACATCACAGTCTCGATCGCCCGCGCGCGAACCTTGTCGTCGGCACTTTGCAAAACACCCCGAGAGATCGGAAGAACGCCTCCTTCGACCTGTGCCCGCCAGATCGGTTGAGCCTTGCTTGTCTGGAAAAACCCTCCCGGCAATTCGGAAATGGCAGAAGGTCCCAGACCAATCAATGTCTTGCAGGGATTGTCCGTATAACCTTGGAAGGTACGGCGGATGGTGCCATCCCGTAAAGACTGCGTCAGGGAATCTTCCGGCCGCGCATAATGGTCAAGACCAATGGCAACATACCCCTCGGCTGTGAGCACTTCATGGCCCACACGCGCCTGCTCAAAACGCTCTTCCAGGCCCGGAAGGTCTTCATCGTGGATTGCGCGTTGATGCTTTGCGAACCATGGAACATGCGCGTAACCAAACAGGGAAATCCGATCTGCGCCAACATCAGCCGCATATTTTGCCGCTTCCTTCACGTCTTCGCGCGTCTGCAGGGGCAGACCGTACATCAGATCCATATTGATGCGGCGTATGCCATTCTGGCGAAGATGCGCCAACTTTGCCGTCACCATATGGCGCGGCTGAATACGATTAATCGCTTTCTGCACAGGGCCGCTCAGCGTCTGCACACCCAAGCTTGCGCGGGTGACCCCACAGCTTGCCAATGTCTCGATAAAGGCATCCGTGGTCGTCCGCGGATCAAGTTCGATATCAATCTCGACATCCTTGTCGACGCCAAAGGCCAGCTTGATATGGTTTATGATCTCGCGGAAATCACCACAGTTCAGACTGTTGGGAGACCCGCCCCCAAAATGCAAATGACGCATATCAGCATGGGCGGGCAGATGGTTCCGCCATACGTCGATCTCCTTCATCAGGACATCGACGAAACTAGAGACGCGGCGATACCCGTTCGGCACAGTCGTCGCACAGCCGCAATACCAGCAAAGCTTCTCACAGAAAGGCACATGGACATAGACGCCTAGAGACGTCTCCGATGTTATCCGCTCCATTGCCGAGCGGACGGCATAGCCATCCGGCATAGTGCTGAAATCAGCCGCCGTGGGATAAGAGGTGTACCGCGGGAGCCGCGCCGTCGCGAGGGATATCCAGTCTTGTCTCATGTCGGTGGAATAGCCGAATACGCACGTCCTGTACGTCAGGGATACTACGTATCCTGCTGCGACATGATTGGTATGATTAGGCGGGCTTTACGACCCGGCAGACGCTGTTGCGAATGACCAGTTCGGTGGGTAGAAGCGGATGGGTCTCACCCTTCAATTCATTTCGCAACACGCCACACATCAAGGTCATCGCCACCTCGCCGATACGCTCTGCAGGCTGCATAACCGTCGTCAGTGGCGGTTCGCAATATTTGCCAAACTCGATATTGTCGAAACCGGTAATCGACAGGTCTTCCGGCAAGCGCAGGCCCAGATCCTGGGCCGTTCGGATGGCACCGATAGCAATCTCGTCACTCATCGCCAGTAAAGCCGTTGCATCGCGTCGACGCGACAGCAATCTCTGCGCCGACTGTGCACCACCAGCCAGCGAGTAGGCACCATATTCAACAAGGCCTTCATCCAGCGTCACGCCAAATGCGTTCATGGCGGCACGAAACCCCTCGAGGCGGTGCTGAGTGACAAGCCGACCCTTGATTCCCGCCAGGACGCCAATCTTGCGATGCCCAAGGGACAGCAAATAATTGGCCATGGATTCCGCAGCCGCCTGATTGTTGATTGTAACTGTGGGGTAGGACTCATCAAGCCCTGTGCCGATGGCATGGACAAATGGGATCGTGCATTTCTCCGCATCGCGATGCAGCCAGCGCAAGGCCCGCTCCCCCAGCTGGATCACGCCATCCGCGCGATAGGTTTCCACCATCTCAATACCGGCAGCCTCAACATCCTTGTTGTCTTTCGTATCAATGACGAGGAGGTTGTAGCCATTGTCCGCAGCAATACGCTCAATTCCCGAAACAACCCGTGCGAACAGGACGTTGGCGATGTCCGGAACCATGACGAGAACTGTATTCGTACGCTTCACGCGGAAGAGCTGCGCCAGGGAACTCGGCTTGTAATTCAATTCCTCAGCCGCAGCGAGAACCTTCTTCAAGGTCTCCGCAGACAGCTTTCCAGGGTCAGAAAAGGCACGTGAAACCGTCGCAGGTGAAACGCCAGCCAGCTTGGACACATCCCTGATCTGGGCCATTCAGCTCTCCTTTCCACTACCTGCTCCTGACTGACATACAGAATACCGTCTTGAACAGCATAATATACTCCTAAACATATTCAGGACTTGCAATGAAACCGTTTACATAACAGGATGACATCCATTAATGGGGTAAAATATTTCGCCTGAACAGCATAAGTTCAGCAGGGAGGGAAAGATGATCCAAACTGGATTGCGGCCAGCCGCAGCCGCCGAACAGGGCTGTAGCGCATGACCCTTCACCCCATCGATCTGACGATTATCGCAGTCTATATTGGCGTAACCCTGCTGATAGGCTTCTGGATTTCCAGCCGGGCCTCCAAGGGTCTTCGTAGCTATTTTCTGGGCGGAAACCGTCTGCCCTGGTACGCACTCGGCCTGTCCAACGCGTCAGGCATGTTTGATGTCGCGGGCACAATGTGGCTCGTCTCCATCCTTTTCATTTATGGCCTGAAAAGCGTCTGGATTCCCTGGCTGTGGCCTGTCTTCAACCAAATCTTCCTGATGGTCTTCATGTCGATCTGGATGCGCCGATCCGGCGCGATGACCGGAGCAGAATGGATTACCTTCCGCTTCGGAGATGGTCCCGCCGCCCGTCTCAGCCACTTGATCATCGTGCTGTTCGCCCTGATCATGGTGCTAGCTTATATGGCCTATGGCTTTCTCGGAATCGGCAAACTGGTCGCCCAGTTTGTGCCCTTCAGCCTGGCGGAATTGCTGAGCCTTCATGTATTCCTGCCAGAGCAGCTGCAGTCCGCCAGCCTGAGCGGTGATCTTCTGGTCCAGCGCGAAGCCGCCATGGCCGCTCTCAATGAAAAGGCCTATGGCGCATTCATTGTCTTCCTGACAGCGCTCTATGTGATCAAAGGCGGCATGTACTCCGTTGTCTTCACGGAGGTCCTGCAATTCATGGTCATGACCATTGCCAGTATCGGCATTGCCGTGATCGCCATCATGCATGTGTCGCCAGAGACGCTGCAAGCCGCGATCCCGGATGGGTGGACCAATCCGTTCTTTGGATGGGAACTCGGGCTCGACTGGTCCGACCTCCTGCCCTCCGCCAATGAAAAGATCGCGCATGAAGGCTATTCTCTCTTCACCATCTTCTTCATGCTGGTGCTTCTGAAAGGGATCTTCACGTCTCTGGCCGGCCCCGCCCCCAATTACGACATGCAGCGGATTCTTTCGGCGCGCACCCCCATTGAAGCTGCAAAGATGAGCGCACTTGTCAGCCTGGTGCTGAACGTTCCGCGTTATTTGCTGATTGCTGGCCTTACGGTTCTGGCGCTGGTCTATTTCAGTCCGGAATTGCGAAGCATGGGGACGGACGCAGACTATGAAGCGATCCTGCCATTTGCCTTGCGCGAATTTGTGCCGGTGGGCCTGCTGGGCCTGACTCTGGCCGGATTGCTGGCAGCATTCATGTCCAGCTTCGCTGCGCCCCTGAATGCTGCGCCCGCCTATGTCGTAAATGACATTTACCGCAAATACATCCGTCCTGACGCATCGGAGAAGACCTATCTGCGCATCAGCTATCTGGTGTCTGCCATCTTTGTTGTCGTCGGCACACTTTTTGGCATTTTCCTGACGAGTATCGACAATTTTGTGAACTGGATCACGGCCGGCCTGTATGGCGGCTACACCGCCGCAAATGTCGTCAAATGGTATTGGTGGCGAATGAATGGCTACGGCTATTTCTGGGGCATGCTGACTGGTATCGTCTTTGCCCTGCTGATTGGCATGCCGCAGGTCGACATCAATCCACTACAAGCCTTTCCCTTCTTCTTCCTTGCCTGCCTGGTAGCGGTGATCGCCGGATCTCTGCTGACGAAACCGACAGAGATGGAGACACTGGAAACATTCTACATCCGCACACGGCCCTGGGGTTTCTGGAAGCCCGTCAGAGACTCCCTTGCCGCCAAAGGCACACCCGTGGAAGAGAACAAGGATTTTGCACGTGACATGATCAACGTCACGGTCGGTATTATCTGGCAGACCGCGCTGATCTGCGTTCCCATATTCTTGGTGATACGCGACTGGCCGAAATTCCTGATTGCCCTGGTCATAGCCATCGCAACGTCCGTGTTCCTGAAGATCTACTGGTACGACAATATGCGCGACTATCCTGAGGGATATACTACGCCGGAAACAGCCTCATGACGTTACGGACATACCCTTCAGGGGACGCAACCTCTGCGACGCAATCACCGACTACCGATCTGAATTTGGACATCTGGCCCAAGGCACGCAGCCCGCTTGCCCAGGATCCGGAAACAGAAGCGCGCATAGGGGAAATCCTCTCGCGTATGTCGCCTGAACAGAAAATTGGTCAGATCCTGCAGGCCGATATCGCCTCGGTCACACCGGAGGAGGTCAGCCAATATCACATTGGCTCTATCCTGAATGGTGGAAACTCATCCCCGGGTGGCAAGATGAGGGCCCCGCCATCAGAATGGCTTGCCCTGGCAGATGCCTTTTGGGAGGCTTCCATGCAGCCAGACGGGCCTCAGATCCCGGTCATGTGGGGTACAGATGCCGTACACGGTCATAATAATTTGACCGGTGCCACCATTTTCCCGCACAACATCAATCTCGGTGCCGCGCGAGACGCAAACCTTGTTGAACACATCGGCTCCGCCACCGCGATGGAAGTGCGCGCGACGGGAATGGACTGGACTTTCGCCCCCACCCTTGCCGTAACGCGTGACGACCGATGGGGCCGAAGCTATGAATCCTATTCGGAATCTCCTGATCTGGTTGCAGAGCTTGGCGCAGCCATGGTGCGCGGCCTTCAAGGGCGACCCAACACCCCTCAATTTCTTGATGCGGATCATGTTATTGCAACTGCCAAACACTTCATTGGCGATGGAGGCACACAGGACGGACGAGACCAGGGCGAGACAATCGCGACTCAAGAAGAACTACGCGATCTTCATTCCGCCGGATATTATACGGCTATAGGGGAAGGCATCCTCAGCATCATGGCGTCATTTTCAAGCTGGAAAGGCCAGAAGATGCATGGTCATAAAGGCTTTCTGACTCATCTCCTGAAAGAGCATTGGGCATTTGACGGACTTGTTGTTGGGGACTGGAACGGACACGGACAAATCCCTGGTACATCTACAACAAATTGTCCGGACGCCCTGAATGCAGGCCTTGATATGTACATGGCGCCTGATAGCTGGAAGGGACTTCACGCATCACTTCTGAATCAACTGCAGCAAGGTATTATCTGGCAGGACCGGCTGGATGATGCCGTAAAACGTGTACTGCGCCTTAAGTTCAGGGCCCGGCTTTTCACTCAGCCGAAACCCAGCGAACGTATGCATGCTGGTGACTATGCCTTGATAGGCTGCCAGAAACATCGTGACCTCGCGGCCGAAGCCGCGCGCAAGTCAGCAGTGCTTCTGAAGAATGCCAACCGTGCGCTTCCGCTTTCGCCCCATCAGAACATACTCGTTGCTGGCAAAGCAGCAGATGATCTGGGCATGTTATGCGGCGGCTGGACACTGTCCTGGCAGGGAGAAGGCGTCCGCAAGGCTGATTACCCACATGCCGAAACCCTGCTGCAGGGTATAAGGCGGATGGCAGAGGCAAATGGTGGCAGCGTCGAATATGCACCAGACGGCATTTATCAGCGTACACCAGACGTTGCGATCTATGTCTTTGGAGAAAAGCCCTATGCAGAGTTTCGCGGAGACCTGACAACGCTGGATTTTAAGCCGGGCGAGAGAGCAGACCTGCAAGCCATTCAGCGGCTTAAGCAAGCCGGGATACCTGTCATCACGATCTTCCTCTCTGGACGTCCTCTTTGGGTGAATCCCGAACTCAACCATTCTGACGCATTCATTGCTGCCTTTCTTCCCGGTTCGCAATCCGGCGCGATCGCCGACCTGCTCTTTCGGCAAGAGAATCCTTCTGCAGACCTGGACTTCACCGGGAAACTGCCTTTCTCATGGCCCGAGCATGCAGACCAGTACATGTTGAACCAAGGGGATACGGATTATCAGCCCCTCTTTCCGTACGGCTTCGGCCTATCCCTGCAGGATACTTGTACGCTAGGACAGTTGCACGAAAACAGCCTCGCCACAGAGCCAGACCATGGGACAATATTTGACCATGGCGCACCCCAAGGAAGCTGGGAAATCCTCCTGACGGATCCGTCAGGCCATGCGACCTGGAGAGGGCGAAGTCTCGCCTCGCCAGCCGCGGAGATTCATGCGCAGCCTGCCGACCTCGGACAACAGGAGAACGCCATTCGCGTTGGCTGGGTCCATACAAACACGGCGACTTTGACGTTCCTTCATCCCCCGCTCGACATGACACGGGAGGCCAATGCGGATTTTTATCTTAAACTGGTGCTCGCGAATGTGCCGGATGATATTTCTGGTACCCAGATGTCTGTAATCTCGGGAAGCGGCCGGGTACGCATGGGCGACTTGCTGGATATGCACCGGCAGGAAGAAACAGATCAGACACTGACCGTTACAATTCCGCTCAAGAAATTTGCATCCGTAGGTGCAGATTTAACAAGTCTAAAGGGAATTGAATTTTGGAAGTCTGAGGCAGGGCAGATTGTCGTCTCCCACATAGGCATCTCGACGCTGTGACGAGATGATACGCTAATCCTCTGCGAGAGGTTTACGTTTCTGGCGGAAGACAAATTTCAGCAGACGGGAATCCGATCCAGACAGATCATCCCTGTCTGCCAGGAATTTCCCGAAGCTCTCCAGTCCCTGCACATTGTCTGACACGACTTTTGCCGCAATGAGCAGAGGCGTCGAGAGCAGCATACCCATGAAGGACCACACCCAGGCCCAAAGGGCAAATGAGATGAAGATGACGACAGCGTTGAGCTTCAGCCTACGCCCGACAAGGATTGGCGTCAGGAACTGCCCCTCCAATGTATTGATCGCCCAATACAGAAAGGCGGGTAGTATGCCAGCAAGAACACCATCAAATGTGACAAGGCCCGTGACGAGGGTAACCGCGATACCGCCTATCGAGCCAATATATGGAATATAGTTGAGCAGGAAGGCTCCTAGCCCAAACAATAGCGGGTTTGGCATCCCCAACGCCCACATGCTCAGGCCAATCACCAACCCGAGAATGGCATTTATGGTACTGATGGTGAAGAAATAAACCGATAGCTGACTTTCAATCGTCCGCGCTGCATCAAGCGCCCGCCGTTTGTCCTTTAGCGTCGGCATCACCTGCACCAGCTTCTCGTAGAACATGTCGCCAGATGCAAGCAGGAAGAAGCTCAAGGTAAGCGCTACAACGATCTGGCTGATAATGGCTGGCGTTGCGTGAGTCATGACTTTGACAAAGCCGGGCTCACTGATCGTAACAGCTTGCGGTCCTTCCTGTTTGGTCATGGCCTCAATCTGGCTTCCAGCCTCCAGCACAGGCTCGATGGTACCAAAAAGGCCACTCAATTCTTGACGAACCTTCTTCGCGAAGGTTGGTGCATCGCTCAGATACTTCTGGACTCCCTCTGACAGGAAATAGAAAAGGATGGAGAGAATTATCAGCAAGCCAATCATCAGAATGGCCGCAGCCAGCCCCGGTGGCACCCCTAAGCCACCAAGTCCCCTCCGCAAAGGGCTAAGCGTAAGGGCCAGAATGAAAGCGGCAATGATAGGCACAAAGACACCCTGAGCAACGCTCAGGGTGCCAATCGCCAAGATCCAGAATATTCCGGTTATTGCCCAGTTTCGGACAACTCCCTTCTTATCCACGCCCGCAATATTGGATGCAGATGTGTCGTCCACCCGCTTCCTTTAGGCCTTTCGGCCGCGCCCCACGAGCAGGGAGATCAAGAACAGAACAACAAAGATCAGGGCAAGGATTTTCGCGATGCCCGCAGACGCGCCAGCAATGCCGCCAAAACCAAGAACAGCGGCGACGAGGGCGATAACAAGAAATATGATAGCAATTCTTAACATGGTTTCCTCCATTATTTGCAAAGCAATGTCTGTAAACCCTGTTCGTTCCCGCCCTTGATTAATAAAAAAGGGGCACCGCGCCAGCAGTACCCCTTTTTTCAGGACTGTTAGCCTGATCACATAACATTTCGTCCGCGTACGGCACGCGCTACGAAGGACAGCACGAGAAGCACCAAGAATACAAAGAACAGAATCTTGGCAATACCTGCGGAAGCACCCGCGATACCACCAAAACCAAGAACGGCGGCCACAAGGGCCAGGATAAAGAATGCAATTGCCCAACCGAGCATGACGGAATCTCCTTCAAATTCATGTTGATCGGCTGTATCAACCGACACGCATACTAACTCTCCAAAAAGTGGTTAGGTTCCTTCGATTTTTTTGCGGAACTCAAATGTGCATCAAGCGTTGGTAAGCAGCAATCAGCAAGAAGGATTATGCCATGAAAAATACATTGAAAGTTGCAAGCCTTGGCGCTATCGCCATTTTCCTTACAGCCTGCAATACGGTTGAGGGTGTTGGCAAAGATGTCGAAGCCAGCGGTGATGTGATTCAGGATGCCTCCAACGACGTTGAAGAAGATATCAAGGACTAAGTTCTTAGCCTTTTGAAACCACGAAAAGCGCGCCCTTCCGGCGCGCTTTTTTTAACACCTGGTCAGCTCGGAATGAGATTTGATCAGTGTAAAGCCGTCCCCCATCTCGATGAGATATGCCGGACAGGCATCTGTCGCGATCCGCAGGATCCGCTTGCCACCCCGCACTTCCCGAATGTCATGAGTATAGACGGCTATGACCTTCCCCCTGTGCCAGGTTCCCGCCACATGCCATTCTACACGGGATCCTTTGGGAATGCTCACACGGGTTGCCTATGAATGTGTATAACCTATCAGTTTGACCCGCGGCTGGGCCTTGCCCCGCAACAAATCGCGATGCTTCAGCAGACATGTCCAAACCTGGCCAATCCCTATGATCAGCACTGAGATGATAACTGGAATGCGATGAGGGCCACTCAAACGCCTTATGACATAAGACAGGGATTGGGACGCCTGTTGGCGGGAGGATTTGACGCGCTTATGTATGGGTTTGATTAGCATGAAGTGAGAACGCACATTCTAGGTATGGGTTCCCGGGCTTGCTGCGCCCCTTCTTCAGGAACGATTTCTGACTGTATGCGTTTCGTAGACTAGACCCATAAAGGAGCCGATCATGAAACCTCATTTTATTGTAGCGTCACTGTTCAGCATCGGGCTTATAACAGCCTGCAATCAGGCCGAAGAGCCTGCAGATGTCGAGGTTACAATCGAAGAACCGGATACGATCTCAGAAAATCTGGACGATGCTGGTCAGGCCATTGAAGAGAGTGCTGAAGAGGCGAGCGATGAAATTGAAGACGCCGCAGAAGATGCCAGCGCCGCAATGAATGAAGCCGGCGAGTCCATGACGGAAACCACCGACACACCGAACTAGAGCTTGATCAATACAGCAGAACAGACCCCGGCCTATTTATTCACAGGACCGGGGTTTTCCTTTTCCCGATTTCACATGCTCATGACGAGACGATGTTTACACCCTTGACCAGGGTTAGTTTCTGTAGAGAATTCTGCAGACAGCTGGCGCGCGAATGCCATCATCAGCTTGGAGCCAAGACCGGAACTGTGGGCTTCAGCATCATAGCCTAGGCCACTGTCAGCGATCTCCAGGATCACATTATCCTGCTCTGTTGCCAGCGTTACAGATACCTCGCCACCATCATCACCAAAGGCATATTTCATCGCATTGGTAACGGCTTCCACGATGAACAGAGCCATCGGAATCGCATCATCCGCATCCCGCTGAATATCCTCATAGGACTGAACCAGACGGATCCCGGCTTCTGTCATACCCAGCGCGTCAGCAAGATGGTTCAGTAGGCCGGTCAGGAAGGGCCGCATATCCACGCTTTCGAGACGCTCATTCTGGTAGAGTGTCTGGTGCACAATCGCGAGCGCATCAATCCTGTGCCGTGTTGCCGAAATTGCCTCCTTGGCCTGAGGGTCTCTCAGCTGCCTGCCCTGCAGGTTCAGGAAACTCGTCACGATCTGGAGATTGTTTTTCACCCGGTGGTGAATCTCTTTCACTGCGGCGTCACGGGTAGCGATCGCTTCCTTAAGCTCCTGGTCTCGGTGATCAATATCCTGAGCCATGACCTCCATGGCGCGTGCCAAGCTGGAGATTTCCGCTGGCGCATCCGTAAAGGAATTTCCCGCCTTGAACTGATACCGGCCAGCACCATAAATTCGTACTGTTCGCGTCAGACGCGAGATCCATCTCAGAACCAGTCCATCAATTGCCATCCATGCGGCCAGTAGTGTCACGGCAAAAGCCAGCAAGGGGAGGCCGAAAGAGGTTGCCGGCCTTACGACGATATCATTCCAGATACCATAGGATGGGCGCGAGATAACGGCATAGATATTTGTCGTCCCGACAGGCTTCAGAACGACATCCAGATTATAGCCCTTATTCCGATCCATACGGAAAAGCTGTGCATCGCCTGTTGTCTTTACGGCTTCAATCCATTCTTCAGGGATCGGCCCGACCAGCGGCTCGCCAAACACGCGGCCGTCCTGATCGGCTAGAGAGACCTGCACACCATCGGGCAGGAACTCCGCGCGCATCAGCTCGGCAAGTTTATCAGCCCTGATGGCGAACGTGTTCACGCCCTTGAACTCTCCCGCAGGCCCCTCGACGCGCCGGCTGATCGTGAACAGCCAGGCATTGGAAGCATTCCCGAAAAAGGCGTCGCTTCTAAGTGTCACATCACCGCCAGCTCTCAACCGGTCGTGAATAAGCCTTGTTTCACGCGTAGGCACGGGTTTGCCCACCGCGGCACATTTGAGAGTACTGTCAGGCCCATAAGAGGCCACATTGGACAAGGCCGGAAGATATTCGATCAGCTCATTATAAGTGCCGCTGCACTGGCCCGCAGCGATGCGGGACTCATACAGGGAAATCAGCAGTTCTGCTTCCTTGAGAGACTGCCCTGCCCCGTCAATCGCGGCGTCTGCGGCAAGAACCAGCGTCTTGCGCTGGTCCTCACGCACATCGCGCGCGTCAATATAAGCCTTGAAAGCCGATAGCAGCAGAACGGGCGTCAGCGCAGCCGCGAGGGTCAGGACAAGCTTGTTCCGTAATGGGGCCGCATTTGGGGTATCCGGCACATCGGGCCGGCCATCCTTCTTATCCGACACCGGCTATTGTGTCCGCCTGCTGCATGATGTCCTCGAAAGCCTCTCCAGCTGTCATACCTTCATCATCACTGTAGCCTGCAGAGTTGGTGTCAAGTATTTCTGCGACGGCTTTGCGGGCACGGGACACGCGACTTTTGATGGTTCCGACAGCCACACTGCAGATTTCCGCAGCTTCTTCATAGGCCATACCGCCCGCACCGACCAGGATCAGGGCTTCCCTCTGGTCAATCGGAAGCATGGCAAGCGCGTTACGCATCGCCAGAAGGTCCAGACCATCAGCAGGATTGTTATTGGCAATCAGAGTCGCCTCGGCCACTTCCGGATCAAGGGGCGTGCGACGCCAGGACCGGCGCTTTTCGGAATAGAATACGTTTCTAAGGATGGTGAAGGCCCACGCCTTCATGTTCGTCCCCGCCTGAAAACTCTCCCGCGCATTCCATGCCTTGAGCATGGCATCCTGCGCCAGATCGTCGGCGAGCGTGGCATCCCCACACAAGCTGCGCGCAAACGCCCGCAAATGCGGGATCAGGCCAGCAAGCTCACGCTTGAAATCATTATCGCTGAGCTTTTCAATCTTGTCTGTCATGGCAGCCCCCTCAGGATTTATCTGAGGATTTGGCAGTCCGGGCATGATCTGCCTCTTCGAGAAGTCGAAGAAACTCATCCGGAATGTCTTCCTGGGCGACCTCGTCATAAACTCTCCGCAGCTGTTCACCTATGCGCTGCGTACGCCGTTTAGTGCCGAGGTCAGCCGAAACGGATTTTGATTTCCCGCTCTTGCTCATATCGCCTGATCTAACCTGATTCACTGCATAATACCTATTCTAGTGTCTGATATAGAAACTTATGCAGGCAAGAAAGGTTCCACAGAGGTTGAGAAAATTTCTCACCGCATGGAACTTTTCCCGAGCTCACGATTTAGTAATGCGTACCCAAAAGAGAGGTTCCCAATGAGTCTGGTTAAATCCTTTGCCCCTCATCTGCCATTCCTTCGCAGGTATGCGCGCGCCCTTACGGGCAGTCAGGAGAGTGGGGACGCATATATCCGGGCCTCCCTCCAAGCTCTTGCCGAAAACCCGGAAGCCGTTGAAGATACAGAAGATTCTCGGCTTTCTCTCTACCGTTTCTTCCACGTGATCTGGGGAACGACCGGCGCCCAGCTTGAAGGCGAGCGTTCCGGGCAGGCAGACCCTGCCGACAAAAGACTACAAGCCCTGGCCCCGATTCAGCGGCAGGCATTTTTGCTGACCGCCCTTGAGGGATTCACGGCTGCAGAAGCTTCAAAAATTCTTGGTATCACCGAAGAAGAGCATCGCCTTCTGGAACAGGAAGCCCAACGAGAAATCGAGGATGAACTGGCTACGAAAGTTCTGATTATCGAAGACGAGCCAATTATTGCGGCAGATCTGGAAAGTCTGGTTGAAGATCTTGGCCACACCGTGACCGGTATTGCCACGACGCACCGCGAGGCGCTTCGTCTGTTCGGCGCCAACCCGCCCGGCTTGGTCCTCTGTGATATCCAGCTGGCAGACGGATCTTCCGGCATTGACGCAGCACACGACATTCTGGCTGACCATGATGTTCCCATCATCTTCATCACGGCCTTCCCGGAGCGCTTGCTGACCGGTGAAAGACCGGAACCGACATATCTCATTCCCAAGCCCTTTCAGGAAAATACGGTCAAGGCCGCCATTGGGCAGGCCCTGTTCTTCCACCCGGCTACAGGTGCGCGGATCGACGCATAAGCTCAGCCCTTCAGGGCATCTAATTCTAAAATAAAAAGCCGCGCAGACCTGATGGACTTGCGCGGCTTCTTCATGTTTGGCGGCTTTGTAAGCTCAGCCCATATTCTGGACCAGTGCCACAACGACAATGCCCAAAACGGCGACAGCTATACCGATCCCAAGTATTTTTACCAGCCCCACCCGGCGCCCTTGTCGAGCTTCCTTGGGAGTGACATCCTGTTCGTGTACGGTTTTGTTCATTTTGTGTCTCCTTGACAACTCATGTTTCAGGAATCCCGCGAACGTGGCGGGCGCAGTGTTGACGCGGTAAGGCCCTGATGACTGCTGCTGCCATTTCCATTATGAGCAACGTGTCCGCTCATCCCGCCGCCACCATTAAGGAGATCCAGGCGCCGCATGTGCAAATAGTCCATGTCAAAATGTGACTGCCGGGCCAACTTTTCTGCATCGAGAATTTTTATTCGACCGCGCGCCTCTTCGATCAGGCCTGCGCGGCGAAGTGCGGACATTGTTCTAGAAACATGCACCGGGGTCAGACCAAGTGCATCAGCTAGGTCGGTTCGCGTTAACGGCAAGGGCATGACATCATTGTTTGACCCTATAGCCGCCTGAAGACGACGCTGCAGCTCCAGAAGAAGATGCCCAATCCGTTCACGGGCAGATCTACGGCCTACACGGACAATTTGTTCGCGTAGGATGGATTCTTCCTGCACGGCGGACCACCAGAAGGCAGAGGCAAGTGGCCCGCTCTTCTTCAGCATATAAATAAATTCATCGGCCTCAATACGCAATGTAACAGTGCGATTTACGGCTGTCACACCATGGTCAGCCTCGAGACCGGCGAGTACCTGCAGGTCAAATACATCGCCCGGAAGCATGAAGTTTACAATTTGCCGGCGGCCATCTTCCAATGTACGATGCCGGACCGCCCAACCTTCCGTGAGAAGAAAAACATGTTTTGGACGCTGACCCACACGGATCAGGTCATCCCCCGCCTCATAAGCTTTTTTCTGAGTCTGGAGCTTTTCAAACTCGCTCCAGATAACATCATCCAGCGTTACGTATTGGGATAGTCTGTTTCGAAATACCTGCATGGCCTGAAAACGTCCGAACCCTGGATTCGTTCCACACCATCAGGGAACTTCCTTGCCGGTTCTGCGTTACACTAGGGAATCTTGAAACAGGAGACTCCTAATGACGGGTAAGACTGAAACCATTCTCAAAGCCGAAGCCGAAAGCGATTATGCTGCGCTGAAAGATGACATTGCCATGCTGCGCGGTGACCTCAAAAGCATTATCGAAGATGTTCGCGGCTTGGCCAAAGTGAAGGCGCAGGACGGCTTGGAAAAGGGTAAGGATCTGGCCGACAAGGCTGGCACCCAGTTCAAGGAAACCCGCTCTGAGGTCGAAACCCAGATTCGCGACAATCCTCTTGCCGCTGTGGGTATTGCCTTTGGCGCAGGCCTCATCATCGCGATGATGAGGGGCAAATAATAATATGGATGCCACAAAGGGGCGGCTCTTGGCGGCAGCCATAGGAATCCTGTGTGGATTTTGCGGCATTCTCGCCTTAATGACAGCAGGGGTGCTGGCCTTGACTGCGGTCATAGGCATGACCGCAGCATGTTTTCTTGTGTCATCCATCCTGATGCTGATTTCTGTCATCATGATGTATCTGTTCCTGAAGCCATACCGGCCCTCTTCGGAAGAGATTGATGATCTGGAAGACAGCACGGCTGGAGCCCTGGCAGATCTGCCTTTCGATACACTCAAAAAGCTGGTCGAAAAATATCCCGTCTCTGTCACAGCCGGGGCTCTGATTCTTGGCTACACATTGGTACGCGACCCCAAAACGGCCACGCGGCATGCTCAGAGGCTCCTTATGGGCCTCCTATAATTCTTCCCCGGCGGTGCCTTGAGAGGCGACAAAGCCGCCGGCATTTCCTATATATGTGGCATGAGATCTGTCCTGCTTATTGCATCTGCGGTCGGTGCTGGACTGGCACTTGGTCGCAAATATCTGGAGCGCGGCGTTACCGCGCAAAAGGGCAAGGCTATTCAGGATGCCGCGATTGAGACGCGCCGACGCGTCAAGCGCCATGCTCAAGAGTTCCTCCGCAAGAGTTTTCGGCGTTTTGCCATCGCGACGGGATGCAAACTCGCCATCCTTGCGGTCCTGTGGGGTGTCTATCATGCACAATTGATCGAGCGGGAAGGATTCGCCCTTCTGACGGGCACCACCTTGGCGCTATTCCTGTTGCGGGATATGTGGATCAGCTGGCCTTTTGTCCGGCTTGGGGCCGCAGAACTTTCAAAATATGGCTGGCGTCCTCGCCGCGCCCTCAGTGAAGTTGTGGCGGCCCGCGTCTTTCAGGAAGTTCTGACTGAAGCGCGCGCTACGCGGACATCCCGCTCTACAAAGATTGTTCTGATGCTTGCAGGGCAGAGCCATGAGGGGGTCCATCTGGAAATCGCAACCGCCGTAGCCGCGATTGCGCGGGACACTACCTGGAATGATCTGCGGCCATTCCTTATCTCTGCAGGCATAAAAACGGCTGCACTTACAGTGATTTACTCTCTAAGTGTCTTTTTCCTGATGGCATGACCGGCCTCAGGCCGCACGCGCCATAAGTATTTCAGCGTGCTGAACCAGCCGATGCATTTGCGGCATGTTGCGGACATCGGGCACATCCCGGCGCGATGAGAGCTGAGTCACCCCAGTCAAACCGTCCATAAGGATTGCGCGGGCCCGGCTTACGCGGCTTTTGATCGTTCCTGCAGAACAGCCCATGACCTCACCGGCCTCTTCATATGTCAGCCCAGCACCCAGAACGAGAATGATTGCGTCACGCTGCTTCACCGGCAGGGCATAGATTTCCTGAATTGCACGCGAGGCATCATTTACCGTCTCTGCGGCGCAATGGTCGACCAGTGTATCCTCGAGATAGCCATGCTCGACATCGACAGTACGCCAAGAGCGGCGACAATGCTGCAGATACTCATTCCGAACAATTCGTAGAATCCACGGACGCATGCTGGCGGTACGATCAAACGTGTCCGCCGCTGCCCAGGCTTTCAGGCAGGCGGACTGAACAATGTCATCGGCCAGAGTCGCATCATGGCAGAGACTTCGCGCAAAGGCGCGCATTTGCGGAAGCATCGCTTCCAGTTCATCAACAAAAGACCAGTTGTCTACAGAACAGTCATCGCTATTGCACATGATATCTTGTCCCCCGGTTGTTTCATCAACCAAACCACCTCGCCCTTAATGGGCATCCATTGAGAGGCATCGCTGCCTCAGATACGGCAGGGAAATTCTGTCCCTGCTGAAGCCCTGGGTGGAAATGTGTATTTTCTTCCAGGCCTGCAGCGCTATGCGCCCGAGAGAGAAAGCGCCCTCTTTTTGCCATGCTGTTTTTGGAAGAAACACACTCTCCACATTCACTTTTTTGTTTTATCTTTCAGCATGATCACAGTTTCAGGTTAACGAACCGCGAATGCTGATCCCAAGACTTGAACGATGCCATAACCATCGCGGGGCCTATTATGCCATTGCACGAACACCTTCAGGCCCTTTTACCATCTTTGCGGCGCTATGCCCGCTCTCTTACCGGCAAACAAAGTGAAGGAGATCAGCTGGTTGAAGACCTTCTGAATCAACTTCTCGAAGATAAGCTGGACCTAAACCATAGCGCCAATTCGCGCCCCGCCTTTTACAAGGCCCTTGGGGATTTGGTGGACGCCCAGATCGAGGCGAGCGACATCCTGCCGGAGTATCTGCGCCTCGCAAATACAACAGATCGCCGGGCACTATTGCTGACCTCAGTCGAGACTTTCTCGGATGAAGAAGTGGCCGAAGCACTGGATATTGAGGCAGATAGCGTTCAAGCCCGCGTCAGGAATGCGACGGAGGAGCTTTTGTCTTCTCTCATCACAACGGCCATGGTCATCGAGGACGAACCTTTTATCGCCTATGATCTGGCTACTACACTGCGGGAACTAGGACATGCCGTTCCCGCAACCGCTAACACGCATGCGCAGGCGGTTGCCCTTGCCAAAATGCACAAGCCTTCCCTTATCCTCGCAGACCTGCGTCTGGCTGATGAGAGTTCAGGCCTGGAAGCAGTGGAAGAAATTCAGGAATTCTGTAACGCACAAGTCGTCTTCATTACGGCCTATCCGGAGCAATTGCTGACTGGGGACAAGCCGGAACCGGCCTTTCTCATCCCGAAGCCCTTCAAGGCGAAAACGGTTACAGCCGTTGTGTGCCAAGCTTTGCTTATGCACCAGATGGCCCGGTAAGCCGACTATCCTGATCCGAATCAGCGGGTCGGGACAGGATGCTCCCCGGAATAGTCGTAGAAGCCCTTGCCGACCTTCTTGCCGACCCAACCAGCCTCAACATATTTCACCAGCAGCGGACACGGGCGGTATTTGGTATCTGCCAGGCCATCATGCAGAACCTGCATGATCGAAAGACATGTATCCAATCCGATAAAGTCTGCGAGGGTGAGCGGTCCCATAGGATGGTTCGCGCCAAGACGCATGGCTGTGTCGATGCTTTCAACCGTACCAACGCCTTCATACAGCGCATAGACGGCCTCATTTATCATTGGCACAAGAATGCGGTTCACGATGAATGCCGGATAGTCCTCGGCATTTGTCGTGGTCTTCTCCAGCCGGTTGGCAAAATTGATGGCCAGCTCATAGGTTTCCTGGCTCGTCGCCAACCCGCGAATAACTTCCACCAGCTTCATCAGCGGCACTGGGTTCATGAAGTGCAGGCCGATGAATTTCTCTGGCCTATCCGTTACGGAAGCGAGGCGCGTAATCGAGATGGAGGATGTGTTGGTCGCAAGATAGGTTTCCGGCTGCACGATCTCGCAAATAGAGCGGAAAATCTGCTCTTTTACTTCGCGTTTCTCTGTCGCGGCCTCGATCACGAAACCTGCGGCCTCATGCTCCTTGATGACCGTGGTCGGCTTGATGCGTGCCAGAGCAGTCTGCATCTCATCTTTAGTGATGAGGTCACGGCTAACTTGGCGCACCATATTGCGCTCAATCGCTTTCATGCCATGCTGCAGCGCATCTTCGGAGATATCGCTCAGAACAACGTCATATCCTGCGAGAGCGCTTACATGAGCGATCCCGTTGCCCATCTGACCCGCGCCAATCACGCCAATTGTCTTCAGGTCTGTCATCTCGCTTTTGCCCCAAGCTTGTTCAAAAAAGACATGTCATATCGTGTTTGTGCAGTGCGTCAAACACAAGTCTATGTCGCAGTCTGGCTATGCACGGATCCCACAATGTGGCTTTGCAAGCACAGGGCTGCGCTCAGCGGCGAAATACGAAAAAGCGGTTCAGGACAAAGTTCGTCGTAAAGGAGCCCGCGACCCCAATTGCGAAATAGATGCTTGCGAGAATACCAAGAGGCGCTTTCCAAGATTCCAGCAGGAAGATCAGGATCACCCGAACGAGACCAGCCAGCAATAATACGGCGAGATTGCTGAGCAATCGATGACGCGAGACCTGTGATTCACTGCTCCTGAAGGTCCAGAACTCATGCACAAAATAGAACACAAAGCCGACCAGTATGAAGGAGGCTGCGGCAGCCAGGCTGAGATTCACATGCGTCAGATGAAACAGCGACAGGGTAAGGACATAATCCACACCCAGCGCGCATAGACTCGCTAAGAAGTATCTCAGCCCCGTATTTCTGGTAAGGGAGAAGCTTGGCTGTTTATCCGTCATGGCCTGTTGCCCCTGATTCAAAAGACCATCCGGCGGCGATCAGTAATGGTCCTTGCGGTAAGACGAAGCGGCCAGATAAGCGAGACGCCGGACTTCAGTGCGACCTCTGGAAAGCGTGTCCAGCGTCAGCCCGACTGACAGCGACAGCATGGAAATGCCAAAGATGCCCATGGCCACAAAAAGCGTCGGGAAGCGCGGCACCAGACCGGTCTCGACATACGTTATCAAGATCGGAATGATCAGGATACTCGCCATGAGAAACAGCAGGGCCGCAACGGTAGAGAAGAATTCCAGCGGCTTCTCATCGCGGACGAGTCGGCTGATCATCCGAAGTATACGTATGCCATCCCGCACCGTACTCAGCTTGCTGGCAGACCCTTCGGGACGCGCGCGATAAGCCGTATCCATTTCAATGACAGGCAATTGAAGCCGCAGGGAATGCACGCATAATTCCGTTTCGATCTCGAAGCCATTCGAAAGCGCCGGAAAGCTTTTGACGAATTGTCGGCTCATCACCCGGTAGCCTGACAGCATGTCACGGAACCGGTCGCCAAAGCTCATTCTGACAAGTCCAGTCAGCATCCAGTTTCCGAACTTATGCCCGAACCGATACGCGTCCTCATGTTCGCTGACCCGCGCGCCGCTGACCATGGCCAGACGGTCCTCTACCAATCGGGAGATCATGCGCGGAGCTGCCTCGGCATCATACGTCGCATCGCCATCGGCCATGACATAAATGTCTGCCTCGACATCGCTGAACAAGCGGCGGACCGCATTGCCTTTACCCTGGTAGGATTCGTGGAGAACAACAGCACCAGCTGCGCGGGCAATCTCGGCGGTCCGGTCTGAGGAGTTATTATCACAGACGAATATGTCCGCCTGAGGCAGCGCTGCGCGGAATTCCTGCACGACCTGCGCGATCGATGCCTCTTCATTGTAGCATGGAAGAATAATGGCAATCTTCAGGTCCTGCAGACCTAAAGTGTCGACTGTTCCGGCATCTGCGGGCACAGATCGCAAAAATGACTTGGCCATGTATCCACCTCGATCAGCTCTTCAGTCAGGCAAACAGCATGAGACTATCTGCTCTGAGCCCCAGACATTACGGCCTGTATAGCAAACTGACCTTAACAAAACGGAATACAGGCCACTTTCGGTTATCTTTCGCTCCAGTCCTGATGGCCGCATCGATGCTTGCACAACGGAAAGGCCCCCGGCGCATAATGCGCCGGGGGCCTTCAATGATAGACACGATGCTTTATCGGATCAGAGCGCTTCGGTCAGCTCCGGAACGGCATTGAACAGGTCCGCGACCAGCCCGTAATCGGCAACCTGGAAGATTGGGGCCTCTTCGTCCTTGTTGATCGCAACAATGATCTTGGAGTCCTTCATGCCAGCCAAGTGCTGGATAGCGCCGGAAATACCGATAGCCACATACAGCTCAGGCGCAACAATCTTGCCGGTCTGGCCAACCTGATAATCGTTCGGGGCATAGCCAGCATCAACGGCGGCGCGGGAGGCGCCAACGGCGGCTTCCAGCTTGTCGGCCAGCGGCACGATCAGACGGTCGAACTCTTCCTTGGAGCCGAGCGCACGGCCGCCGGAGACGACGCGCTTCGCACCCGCCAGTTCCGGACGGTCTGACTTGACCATCTGCTCGGAAACGAACTCCGATTTGAATGGACCTGCCGGAGCATCAACGGATTCCACGGAAGCGGAACCATCTTCACCAGCCGCGTCAAAAGCCGTACCGCGTACGGTGATAACTTTCTTCGCGTCGGAAGATTTCACCGTCAGGATGGCGTTACCGGCATAGATCGGACGCTCGAAC